>JACCDK011507853.1_pt1 | contig 28864 bp, 26 predicted proteins | sample 7445871 | NCBI WGS metagenome assembly JACCDK01 (sample SAMN15323436, study PRJNA562643) | freshwater metagenome | isolation source: river surface water | place: USA:Blue River Watershed | collected 2017-08-15 | reverse complement strand
GTAATAGTAGTCATAACACGAATGATCGGACATTGAAAAATTAACCAAATTTGCTGGATTATTATACAACATCAAACCTTGTTGATTAACAGAATCACTAGTACTCCAATATACAATTTGATTACAAATGGTTAAATATTCATTTACTAAAGCATCATTAACTTGAGTTAATGAAGGATGAGTTGGCATGAAAACTGTAAATGGGTTTGTGGTTAAGAGCACAGAGTTTACTGTAGGGTCAACTTGTTGAAAACCCGAATCACGAACTAAAATTTGATTTTCGTTTAATGTTTCTAAATAAACACGAGTTACTACTCCATCAGAGATATGATGAAATCTAAAATCGGGAGTTCCATCATTATTCAAATCTATTGATCTCACCGGATAATTAGGGCCAAATAATACATCAGGTGAAAAGTTATTAAATGTAGATTGTCCTTGCATTTCTATTGCAAGAAAACCAAGCAAAAAAAATAATGTGTTTTTCATATTAATTGATTTAAAGTTATATGTATTAAATTTACCTAATTATCAATTAATTATATTTTATTACTAAATTATTTTGCTAGTTAGTAGAGGCAGTAAAAAGTTAAAATGTTTGTTTTATGTGGCTTTGCCTAAAATTAGAATTAGGTATTTTTTTTCTTTGAATTCAATTGTGATTTTTTTTTGTAGGAATTTTGTTTGCATTTTGGCTCATTGAAACTAAATTGATTTATCAATAGGGTCATCCCTAGTAATCTCTTTCAATTCCAATGGAATTTCAGTATATTCAGGTAAAGGAACAACACCCCTTTGTCATTCAGTTTGTCATTCCGTAGGAATCTCAACCAACGACCCGTTTAACATTCCGTAGGAATCTCTTTTAATTCCAACATAATTTTAGTATATTTAGTTAAACAATCGCCCCGTTTGTCATTCTTTTTGTCATTCCGTAGGAATCTAAAAGTAATAAAGTGTGGAATTATGATTGAATATACTGAAGGCATATACACATTTTATGTTTACATACTAACCAATAAAAACAGAACTGTTTTATATACAGGTGTAACCAATAATTTAAAAAGAAGGCTCCATGAGCATGAAAACAAACTAAATCCAAAAAGTTTTTCTGCACGTTACAATGTGCATTATTTAATTTATTTTGAGAAGTTTACTTGGATTCAATTGGCAATTGAGCGGGAAAAGGAAATTAAAAATCTTTCTAGAGTAAAAAAGTTGAATTTAATAAAAGAGGGAAATCCTGAATTGGAATTTTGGAACCATTATTTTAAGTAGATTCCTACGGAATGACAAGTTTGTGTTTTTTTTGTCATTCCGATTGCCATACCGATTGTCATTCCGTAGGAATCTCAACCCACTAAAAGCCTCTCATTCCGTAGGAATCTCCTTCAATACCTCGAATCAAACTTAATTTTCGTTATCCGAAAAACGGTTTCACTGTATTGTTCGATGAATTCATACTTGTGTCGCCCCGGTTGTTTAAAGGCAATAATTCGCTCACCCGAAATTTCATAATACATGCTCGAGCCTTCCAGCATAAATCGGTCGCCTTTTTTTCGATAGGCGGAGCGAATCAAATCAAATTTAGATAAATTCCATGTGGTGAATTCGGGATCCAAATCTTGTTGATCATTAAATAATCCTTCTGTAATTTCGGTTTCACAACCATAGTATTTTTCGATCGTTTCGAAAAAAGAAAGTAGATTCTGGTTGAGTTCTTCCAAATTCATTTTGGAACACGTTATATCTTAATACCTGGAGGTAATAAGTCTTTATAAGTAGGATTTTTTCTAAAGAATAGTGCAATCTTTGGCAAAATTGGAACTACTTTTAGTTTGCGTTCGTAAGCAATTTCCATGATGTTTTTCAAGAAATCATTTAGGAAATTTTCATCCGAAAACCCATCAGGTTGGTTAATTCGAGTCAGAAAAATTTTCTTTTCTTGAAAAGAATATTCAAGAGAAAGCAATTTTCCATCCACCATGATCTCAAATTGTCGAGCGAAGGTATTGTCTTTAATATCCATTTTTTCTAAAATTATTTCTTCGTTCAAATCCAAATCTGTTTTAATTGATTAATTTTAGGCAAATTTCGGAATAATTAATGGATAATCCCACTGAAATTAAGTTAAATTATGAATAGCATCCCAGTTTATTTCATGCCCGGAATGGCAGCAAGCTCCTCTATTTTTGAACGAATAGAATTGCCGAGTGCTACTTTTGAGATATTTCTATTGGATTGGGTGCAACCCGAAAAGAAAGAAACATTGGCTTCCTATGCAAAACGAATGGCCGAAAAAGTGGTTCATGAAAATGCCGTGTTAATTGGCGTTTCATTCGGTGGAATTTTAGTGCAAGAAATGGCAAGTTATTTGAATCTCAGAAAAATAATTATCATTTCAAGTGTAAAATCAAAGCAAGAACTTCCACTGCGAATGAAATGGGCTAAAGCTACCAAAGCATATAAGCTACTCCCTACCAGTATGTTCGAAAATTCAGAAAAGATACTGCAATATACTTTTGGTACGGTCTTAAAGCAGAAAGTAAAATTGTATGAAAAGTATTTGCATTTGCAGAATAAAGACTATTTGGATTGGGCGATTGAACAAGTGATTTGCTGGAATCGGCAAAATCCCGACCCCAATGTGGTGCACATTCACGGAGACTTAGATGAGGTTTTCCCGGCTAAAAATATTCACACTTTTATTCCGGTTAAAGGTGGAACTCATATTATGATATTAATGCGGTTCAGGTGGTTCAAACAACATTTACCTGATATTATTTTAAATTCGGGAAACTAATTTCGATTCGATTTTTTACTTTTACAAGCAATTCAATTTCTGTTTTCAATGAAAAAAACTTCTATTTTAGGTACCTTATTAATACTAGCTGTTGTTAGTTTGTTATTTGTTTTTTCGATTTCAACCGAAGAAAAAAAGAAATTACTACACGAAGGTACGGCACAGTACTTTCCAACCGCAATTGATTTTGCCGGAGAAAAAACGCCCCTTCAAATTGCCGATGTTAGAGAACGACTTGACAGAGAATTATTGGTGAATGCCAACATGCATTCGTCAACCATATTAATTATGAAACGCGCCAATAGAGCTTTTCCAATCATTGAACCCATTTTAAAACAATATGGTGTGCCCGATGATTTTAAATATTTGGCCGTTATTGAAAGTGCGCTAACCAATGCCGTTTCTCTTTCGGGAGCCAAAGGTGTGTGGCAATTCATGCCCGATACCGCTAAAGAAAAAGGAATGGAAGTGAATGAAGGGGTGGATGAGCGCTATCATTTGCAAAAAGCTACCGAAGCGGCTTGTAAATATTTGGTTGCAGCCAAACAAAAATTCGGAAATTGGACCTTAGCCGCGGCATCTTATAACGGAGGGATGAATGGCGTGAATACCAAAATTGTGGAACAACAAGTAACCGATTATTATGATTTATTGCTAACCGATGAAACTTCGCGCTATGTATTCCGAATTTTGGCTCTAAAAGAAATCATGAAACACCCTGAATTGTATGGTTTTGAAGTAGATAAAACCGAAATGTATGATAACATTCCTACCAAAACTATCGAAGTTGATAGCTCTATTTCCGACTTGGCAGTGTTTGCTAAGAAACAAGGAATCAATTATAAAATACTTAAAATCCACAATCCTTGGCTGCGCGATAAGAAATTAGTCAACCCAACCAAAAAGAAATATGTAATTGAAATCCCAACTTCGGGATACTAAAATAAAAAAAGGGCTATTAAAGCCCTTTTTTTATTTCTTCCAACTTCCAACTTCCGTCTTCCGTCTTCTTATATTTTCTTCATTTGATCTTTCATCAACTTGATTTGATCTTTCAGCATTCCTTGCTTGTCTAATTTTTTAACCTCGTTGATTAAGTTGGTTGCCTCTAGTTTTCTTCTTCTTGAAAGCGCCACACCCGCCAAGTTTAATTTGGCAACAGCCAAATCCATATCCATGCTTAATCCCAATTCAATTGCTTTCTTAAAGTGTTTTTCTGCCTGAATTAAATTCGTTTGCGATAACATCAACCCTTGAAGGTAATTGTAATACCCTTGTTGTTTTCTTACTAAAGCCGTTTCTGGGTTCTTAATTTTCATCAACCATTTATTAGCTCCTTCAAAATTTTGTTTACGCAATTGTAAAAAAGCCATTAAAATGTATTCGTTTTTATAGTAAAGAAAAATAGGAACGATCGTTAATAAGACAAGAAAAATCCCATTTCCAATGTTGCTTTCTGTGAATTGCCATACTGAAGTAGCAATTAATAACACAGCAAGAATCAATTTGATATTTTTGTGAAACATAATTTATTTAATTTAGGCTACAAAGGTAATAAAAGGTTTTTAAAATATTTTTAAAAAACTACTTGCAGGAAATAAAAACCTTTGTATATTTGCACTCGGTTTTAAAAGAGCCTATTAAAATAGATTAATACACGATTAAAGATAAAAAGCAATGAGCAAAAGAACATTTCAACCATCGAAAAGAAAAAGAAGAAATAAACACGGATTTATGGACAGAATGGCTTCTGCTAATGGAAGAAAAGTCCTTGCGCGTCGTAGAGCTAAAGGAAGACATAAATTAACTGTTTCTAGCGAACCAAGACACAAAAAATAATGATTAGATCCTAATCAATATCAAGCCGTTACTTTTATTAGTAGCGGCTTTTTTTTAAACTTGTTTATAAAATTTAATAAGTTTTTGAAGCTATTTCCCGCTATCCGTTGCAATCTTTTTAATTTTAAAGAAAAATTTAAAAAGTATTTTCACTGCTATCGGGGCTAAGAAAAAAAGAATACAAACAACTAAATAAAGTCAAAGAAATCTAAATTTCTAAGAAGTCTAAAACAAACTACAATGCCAAAAGACAACACTATAAAATCCGTATTAATTATAGGTTCAGGTCCAATTGTTATTGGACAAGCATGTGAATTTGATTACGCTGGTTCTCAGTCAGCGCGTTCCATTCGTGAAGAAGGAATCGAAGTAATCTTAATCAACTCCAATCCAGCAACCATCATGACCGATCCATCCATGGCCGATCATGTGTATTTGTTGCCGCTTACAACCAAATCGATAATCCAAATATTAAAAGAGCATCCACAAATTGATGCCGTTCTTCCAACAATGGGAGGGCAAACTGCCTTAAATCTTTGCTTGGAAGCCGATGAAAAAGGAATTTGGAAAGACTTTGGTGTAAAATTAATCGGAGTAGATGTAAATGCCATCAACATTACCGAAGACCGCGAACAATTCAAACAATTGTTAGAGCGCATTGGCGTGCCTGCAGCACCAGCAAAAACAGCCACTTCCTTCTTGCAAGGAAAAGAAATAGCACAAGAATTTGGTTTCCCTTTAGTAATTCGTCCCTCGTTTACGCTTGGAGGAACGGGTGCCGCTTTCGTGCACTCTAAAGAAGAATTTGACGAAAAACTAACTTACGGATTAGAAATGTCGCCAATTCACGAAGTGTTAATTGACAAGGCATTGTTAGGTTGGAAAGAATATGAATTGGAACTATTGCGTGATAAAAACGATAACGTAGTTATCATTTGTTCTATCGAAAATATGGATCCAATGGGAATCCACACCGGAGATTCTATTACGGTAGCGCCAGCAATGACCTTATCGGATACGACCTTCCAAAAAATGCGTGATTACGCGATTTTGATGATGCGTTCCATCGGAAACTTTGCTGGAGGCTGTAATGTGCAATTCGCCGTTTCACCAGATGAAAAAGAAGATATTGTGGCCATCGAAATCAACCCTCGTGTGTCGCGTTCTTCTGCTTTAGCATCCAAAGCAACGGGTTATCCAATTGCAAAAATTGCATCCAAATTGGCTTTGGGGTATCATTTAGATGAATTGCAAAACCAAATAACCAAATCGACTTCGGCTTTATTTGAGCCAACTTTGGATTATGTGATCGTGAAAATTCCGCGTTGGAACTTCGATAAATTTGAAGGAGCCGACAGAACGTTGGGACTTCAAATGAAATCGGTAGGAGAGGTAATGGGAATTGGGCGTTCGTTTCAAGAAGCGTTACACAAAGCAACCCAATCGCTAGAAATTAAACGCAACGGACTGGGAGCAGACGGAAAAGGATACAAAAACTACGAGCAAATTATAGAGAAACTAACCTACGCAAGTTGGGATCGTGTATTTGTGATTTATGATGCCATTCAAATGGGAATTCCGTTAAGTAGAATTCATGAAATCACCAAAATCGACATGTGGTTCTTGAAACAATACGAAGAATTGTATTTGCTAGAAAGAGAAATCTCTACCTACAAACTCGATTCATTACCAAAAGAATTGTTATTAGAAGCCAAACAAAAAGGCTATGGCGATCGTCAAATAGCGCACATGTTGGGTTGTTTAGAAAGCCAGGTTTATAAACTGCGCCAAGATCATAACATTAACCGTGTTTATAAATTGGTAGATACCTGTGCGGCCGAGTTTAAAGCACAAACGCCATATTATTATTCTACTTTTGAAGCCGATATTCAAACTCCAAATGGAGTGCGCTATGTACACAATGAAAGTGTCGTAACCGATAAAAAGAAAGTCGTTGTTTTAGGTTCGGGACCAAACCGAATTGGGCAAGGAATTGAGTTTGATTATTCGTGTGTACACGGAGTTTTGGCTGCCAAAGAGTGTGGTTATGAAACCATCATGATCAACTGTAACCCAGAAACGGTTTCAACCGATTTTGATACAGCCGATAAATTGTATTTCGAGCCGGTATTTTGGGAGCACATTTACGACATCATCCAGCATGAAAAACCAGAAGGGGTAATCGTGCAATTAGGTGGTCAAACCGCATTAAAATTAGCTGAAAAATTATCTAAATACGGAATCAAAATTCTAGGAACTTCATTCGATGCCCTAGATTTAGCCGAAGACAGAGGTCGATTCTCCGAATTGTTAACCGAATTGGAAATTCCGTTTCCTAAATTCGGAATTGCAGAAAGCGCGGACGAAGCTTCAAAATTGGCTGATAGTTTGGACTTTCCATTGTTAGTGCGTCCTTCGTATGTATTGGGTGGACAAGGAATGAAAATTGTAATCAACAAGCAAGAATTAGAAGAGCATGTAATTGATTTATTAAAGAACATTCCTGGAAATAAATTATTGCTAGATCACTATCTTGATGGCGCCATTGAGGCGGAAGCCGATGCCATTTGCGATGGTGAAAATGTGTACATCATCGGAATTATGGAGCACATTGAACCGTGCGGAATCCACTCGGGTGATTCCAATGCGACTTTGCCTCCGTTTAACTTGGGTGAATTTGTAATGCAACAAATTAAAGACCACACCAAGAAAATTGCTTTGGCATTAAGAACGGTTGGGTTAATAAACATTCAGTTTGCTATAAAAAACGATACCGTTTATATCATTGAAGCCAATCCAAGAGCGTCAAGAACAGTTCCTTTTATTGCAAAAGCGTATGGTGAGCCGTATGTGAATTATGCAACCAAAGTAATGCTGGGTGAAAAGAAAGTAACCGATTTTGATTTCAACCCAAAACTAAATGGTTATGCCATTAAGCAACCGGTATTCTCGTTTAGCAAATTCCAAAATGTAAATAAAGCCTTAGGTCCCGAAATGAAATCCACCGGAGAAAGCATCTTGTTTATAGACGATTTAAAAGACGACCAATTCTATGAGTTGTACTCCCGACGCAAAATGTATTTGAGTAAATAACAACAAAATCCCAAGTGAAAGCTTGGGATTTTTTATGTTTAATTATTGCGAGTGCTATTTATTGAAACGGCTTTTATCTATAGTTATTTTATTGTATCATTTTTCAATTTATTATGTTCAATGTTGATTAAATTTTCGCTATTATTCTTAAATTCAAGTATGTATTGTGCATATTCCTTTTTAGAATAGTCTGTAATTAAATTCTCATTTTTAAGTTTTCCAATTCTAAATTTTGAGTTATGGTACATATTGAAAATTACCAATGGAATTATATACGTTTTTCGTCTTTGTTCAAAATATCCATTTTTTAATTTTCCTTTAAGAATATATGATTTTAGAACTTCATTTTCAACATAAATTGTTATTTCAATTTGTTTTTCAGTTAATACCTTTAGTTTAATAAAATATGGCTTTTTTTGTTCATATACCAGTTTATAAACAGATTCATATTCTTTATTTTTGTAATTCTTACCCCAAAAATAATCCATTGTCGAAACTTTAATGTTGGTATTATTTAAATAAACACCATCTATTAAATTAATATTTTCCTTTGTTAGATGTATTTTTTCTTTATTATCCCCGATTTTATTAAATGAAGAACAAGAAATGTTAATTTCACATATTAAAATTACAATCAATAAGTACTTTGAGATTTTAAACAAATGTGACATTTCCGATTCGATTTTTATAATTAAAGCTAAAGTTCACCCGCTACACGCAGTGGCGAACTTCGAAAAGGTTTATTTCTATCAAAGATAAAAATTCTTGTGAAACTTAAATAAGAACTTACCACAAAATTCACACCCGAGCGCAGCGAACAGATGAAGTAATTGCGAGAAACGGCTGTTATTAGTTACTTTTTAATTTCAAAATCGTTAATTCATTTAATTCTAAGTCTAAGTCTTAGTCTTAGTATGTTTTTTTTTACATAATGCCATTTATTTTCTGGTACATCAACTGTAAAGTATTCTACCTTTTCTTGATTTTTTTTATTAAAAGTATGATTTAGAATATCTTATAAATATAAATAGTATTTAATAAATTAATATCATCATTTACTTGTTGTTTCAATAGTTTTAGAATTAGAATATCTATCTTGAATAGAAAATCCTCCATAAATGAAAAAAAGAATAAATGAAATTGGAAAGAAAATAATTCCAATAATTTTATAAAAAGTTCTAATTAATAAACTTTTTAGAGAAAGTATTTCAAGATTTTTTTTACTAACTACGTTGATAGAAAATAATAATTTACCAAAAGATTTGCCACCATTAAACAAATCGAATATTATGAAATATAGGAATACAATAATAATCTGAAATGAAAAGCCATAATTAATTTTACTATTTAAAAATATAAAACTGCTTTCATAAAAATTATATTTCAAATTCAAAGCTGAAAATATAATCATACACAGTAAATTTGAAATAGCAATGTCAACTATAAATGAATAAACCCTTTTTTTTTCAATACTTCCCATAATTATATTATTTTACTTTTATGATTTCTAATTTAAAATCACCATTTTTTTCAACATCATATCTACCTAATTTTATTGATGTATTTAAGCCATTATCGTCAATCCATGTAGTGCTTTTTGTTATTTCTAATGAGGTAACTTTAGATAAATCAATATCTTTAAAAAAATCTTTTAAATTTAATTCATAATCACTTTCTCAAGCATTCATGGTGTCTATTATTTCACATAAACGTTTACTGATTGGTTTACAGCCAAATGGATAAAAATAATCTGGAGGAAAACCGCAACCAATATATATATCTGCCGAAGCCCAAGCAATGAAAATATTAATACCTACATTAACCCTCATACAAGAAAATCGTAGATTTTCACTTTCTATTAATATTTCATTTTCTAATGTTTCATTTGAAGCAGTAATATCTAAACTATCAATATGTTGGATACTATTTTGAGCATAAATGTTAGTATTAAACATAGCTGTGGCAATTAAACCAAAAATTAATTTTTTCATAATAAAAATAAATTCCCCTTGCAGACTATCTGCCATTAATGAACGAAAACTTTGGGTGCAAAAGTGTATTAAGTTATTTTGTTCCGTTCCGCTGGTTAATAATTTTATCCTCCAGTCGCATCATTTCTGTTAAATAATCCTTCAATTATTTTTTTATTATATTTCAGCGTTTTCGTTGGATAAAAACTTACTACCAACTTTTATATAGTTGCTATTCAATAGTGCATCTACATAAATATACAAAATATTTCTTTATTGTGTATCATAAAATGGAAGTTTTTTCCAGTTTTTATGCACGCAGGATAAAATATAGTTGTAGTTTCAAAAGGTAAGCACCCACAGAAAGTAACTCGTATTTTTATGAAATTACTGTAATAAAACTTATCTTCGCTTTTAGATAATTACTTAGTTTTACTTAATGTCAAACGCACTTCTTCTTACTCCAATAGAATACCTTAAAGGTATTGGTCCTTCGCGTGGTGAATTACTGCGCAAGGAACTCAATATCCATAAGTATGGAGATTTGATGAATTTGTTTCCCTACCGGTACATAGATCGCACGCGGTATTATAAAATTAATGAACTTCAAAATACCACTTCCGAGGTTCAAATAATTGGAAAAATCATACACATTAAAACGGTGGAATTTGGTAAAAACCAAAAGCGTTTAGTGGCTTCTTTTATGGATGAAACCGGTCAAATAGAACTCACTTGGTTTCAAGGCATCAAATGGATTCGGGAAAGTTTAAAGCTAAATGAAGTGTACGTGATTTTTGGGAAAACCTCCAATTATGGCGGGCAATATTCTATGGCACATCCCGAAATGGAGCTGCTTGAAGAGCACAAAGCCAGTTTGCGAAGTGCCATGCAACCCGTTTATCCCAGCACCGAGAAACTCACCCAGCGTGGCATTACCAATAAAGTAATCAACAAGGCCATGCAGCAATTGTTTATGGAGGTGAACGGGCAGTTTATTGAAACTTTGCCCAATTATTTACTAGAGCAATTGCAACTCATTTCCAAAAATGAGGCCATGTTTAACATTCATTTTCCTAAAAGTCAAGACCTTTTGGCGAAAGCCCAATTCCGATTGAAATTTGAAGAATTGTTTTTCATTCAGTTGCAATTGATTACCAAAAATCTTATCCGTAAACATAAAATAAAAGGCCATTTGTTTGATAAAGTCGGCGCCAATTTCACCGATTTTTATTCCAATCATTTGCCATTTGAATTGACCAATGCGCAAAAACGCGTGATCAAAGAAATCCGAAATGATATGGGTAGTAATGCCCAAATGAATCGGTTGTTGCAAGGCGATGTAGGTTCGGGAAAAACCATTGTGGCCTTGATGTGCATGCTTTTGGCAAAAGATAATGGGTTTCAGAGTTGCCTAATGGCACCAACCGAAATTCTGGCCAATCAGCATTACCTCGGTTTAACCGAACTTGCCAAAGATTTAAATATCAGTATCAAATTACTCACCGGTTCCACCAAAACTTCCGAACGAAAAATCATTCACGAAGCACTTGAAAGCGGAACTTTAGACATTCTTATAGGAACCCACGCGTTGCTGGAAGACAAGGTACAATTTCATAATTTGGGATTGGCCGTTATTGATGAGCAACACCGATTTGGTGTGGAGCAACGCTCCAAGTTATGGCATAAAAATCATATTCCGCCGCATGTTTTAGTCATGACCGCAACACCAATTCCGAGAACCTTGGCCATGAGTTTGTATGGCGATTTGGATATTTCGGTCATCGACGAATTGCCGCCGGGAAGAAAAGCCATTCAAACGGTGCATCGGTACGATTCCAATCGATTGAAAGTTTGGAAATTCCTTAAAGATGAAATCGCGAAAGGCCGTCAGGTGTATATTGTTTATCCATTAATTAACGAAAGCGCCACCCAAGATTATAAAGATTTAATGGACGGTTACGAGAGTATTTCTCGTGATTTTCCGTTGCCGCACTACAGTATTTCGATAGTTCACGGCCAAATGAAACCCGCCGAAAAAGAAGCCGAAATGCAACGCTTTGTAGCCGGTAAAACCAATATTATGGTGGCTACCACCGTGATTGAAGTGGGGGTGAATGTGCCCAATGCCAGTGTGATGGTGATTGAAAGCACGGAGCGTTTTGGGATGTCGCAATTGCACCAATTGCGGGGTAGAGTAGGTCGTGGCGCCGAACAAAGTTATTGCATTTTAATGACGGGATTCAAATTGGGTAACGACAGTAAAACCCGAATAGAAACGATGTGTAAAACCAATGACGGATTTGAAATTGCGGAGGTTGATTTAAAACTTCGTGGTCCGGGGGACATCATGGGAAAACAACAAAGCGGGGTGTTGAATTTGCAAATTGCAGATTTGGTTAAGGATAAAGAAATACTGCTATTGGCGAGAGAGCATGCAATCAGGTTGTTAAAAGACGATGCCGCTATGGCCAAACCCGAGCACCAAAAAATGAAAGCCATTTTCATGGAAATGAGCGCCAAGAAAAACATTTGGAATTACATTAGTTAATTCAAGAAATCAATTATTAAGTAACCGTAAATGAAAAAATTACTGCTTTTATTGTTTCCTTTTTTTACTCTGGCGCAACAGGTTTCAAAAGTTGATTTTTTACATTGTTCTGCTTTGGTAGCGCCTCATTTTGACACAAAATCAATTGATGGAACGGTGACCTATAAATTCAAAGTGCTTTCAGAAATCGATTCCATTCGCATTGATGCGAAAAACATGTATTTTTCGAATGTAACTCTTAATGGAAAACCGGTTAATTATAAAAACAACAAGAAAGAATTGGTCTTATTTGAAGGCTATAAAAAAGGGACTAATGAAGTTTCCTTTTCTTATAAAGCCATGCCCAAACAAACGCTCTATTTTGTAGGAATTGGAGAAGGGCAACAAATCTGGACGCAAGGGCAGGGAAAGTATACCAGTCATTGGTTGCCGAGTTTTGATGATGTAAATGAGAAAGTGATTTTTCAAATTTCGGTTCAAATTGAAGAAGAAATGAATTCATTGTCGCAATTTGTTGCTATTTCAAACGGAGAATTAATTCGTAAAACCAATTCCATTAGCTGGTCTAAGGGAATGAAATATTGGTTGTACAGCTATAAAATGAAAAAGCCAATGTCGTCCTATTTGGTGATGTTGGCCATCGGAAAATTAGAACACCAAACGGAAACTTCCAAATCGGGAATTGCCATCGACAACTATTATAAACCAATTGACGCCGATAAATACCCCTATACCTACAAAGGTTCTAAAGTTATTTTTGATTACCTCGAAAAAGAAATTGGAGTGAAGTATCCTTGGAAAATTTACCGCCAAATTCCGGTGGAAGATTTCCTTTATGCAGGAATGGAAAACACCACATCCACTTTGTTTGCTCAAGATTTTGTCGTGGATTCAATTGGTTTTAACGATCGAAATTACATTAATGTCAATGCACACGAATTGGCGCACCAATGGTTTGGCGATTTGGTAACGGCAAAAACAGGGAAACACCATTGGTTACAAGAAGGGTTTGCAACCTATTATGCTTTGCTTGCCGAACGCGAAATTTTTGGTGAGGATTATTTTTATTATGCCTTGTATAGAAATGCCTTGCAACTCCGAAAAGCGGCTAAGACGGATACGATTCCGGTGTTAAATGAGAAGGCGAGTTCCTATTCTTTTTATCAAAAAGGAGCTTGGGCTTTGCATGTGATTCGGGAGGCAATTGGGGAAAAGGCTTTTCAAAAAGCAGTAAAAAATTATTTGAAAAAATACCAATATAAAAATGTAGAAACAGCTGATTTCTTGAATGAAATTGCTGCAGTTTCCGATTTTGATATAGTGAAATTTCAAAAAGAGTGGCTGGAAGACTATCGTTTTCCTAATGATCAGGCGCTTGCCTTATTGAAGAAAAATCAAAGCATCCGTTTGCTATTTGAAATTCAAGCACAAAAAAACAAACCCTATGCAGAAAAGGAGTCCTTTTTTATGGAGGTGATGAAATCGAATGCCTTTTATGGATTGAAAAAAGAAATTATCAATCAAATTGAAGCCGTTCCTTTTAATGAAAAAGAGACTTTAATTCGTGTTGCAATGCAAACGAATGAGGTGGAAGTGCGGCAATCGGTGGCGGAAACTTTAAAAACAATTCCGGCTTCCTTTTTAGCCGAATACGAGTCGTTGCTGCAAGATAATTCCTATGATACCAAGGAAGTGGCTTTTGTGAATTTGTATAAAAATTTCCCTGAAAATAGAGCCAAGTATTTGGAACAAGCCAAAAATTGGATAGGTAAAAACGATAAAGGATTGCGAATAGTATTTCTTTCGTATTACTTGGATTTCAATTATTCCAATGCCAATTCATCGCAATATTCTCAAAATCTTTTTGAGTTATTGGAGTACACTTCACCTAAATTTGAAAGTTCGGTGCGGCAAAATGCTTTTGAAAGCGCCTTGTATTTGGAACCCAAAAACAATAAGATGCTGAAAAATTTGGTAAACGCCATGGTTCATCCTAAATGGCAACTGGTAAAATTTGCACGAGATACCATTCGAAACTTATTGAAAAAAGAAGGCTATCGTGATTTGTTTTCTTCCTATTTACCTGATTTATCGGATGTGGAAAAAATCCAGTTGCAACGATTGTTAGACGAAAAGTAATTTTATAAAAACTCTTTTACTTCGGTTTTTAAATAACCCAATGCTAAATTATTTACCGATTCGCCTTCAATTGCATTTGTAATGATTGTTTCTCTCAATTGCTGTGAGTTGGTAATTGCACTGTCTAAAGCAACTTTTCTAATGTTTTGAATGATGGTATTTTTTGCTGTAAGAACCATCGTCCAACATTCATCTGAAACATAAATTTGTTGTGTCAAATTATGATCAAACTCTTGTTCGATATTTTTGATTAATAAATTTTGGTAATCCAATTTATCATCTCCAAGAGGTGCCACTCGTAATAATAATTTTGTTGCATTGATGCGTTCTAATAAAAGTGCCAAACGCTCGTAGGCCTGAAGTTTTATTGGTAAAGCTTGCTTTTGGTTTTCTCTTTGAAGCGCAAATCGTCTTTTATTGTCTTCATTTTGAGTGTGCATTTGAAAAAAATAATAAGCTACAGCTCCAGTTATTAAAGCAGGAAGCGTATAAAAAGCCAATTCAATAATTTTATCAGTATTCATTTTTAATTTGTATATTAATTGTTGACAAATATAAAGAATTAACCTTAAAAATAAATTGTAATTCAGGTTGAGTAAGCTTAAATTTGAAGATTCAAAAAAGGAAGAATGCAAAAATATATTAATCAGCTTAATGAGGCACAGCAAGAACCGGTTTTGCAAAAAGACGGTCCGATGATTATTATTGCGGGTGCGGGATCAGGGAAAACGCGGGTACTTACCATGCGTATTGCTTATTTGATGAGTTTGGGTGTGGATGCGTTTAATATTTTGGCATTAACTTTTACCAATAAAGCGGCACGCGAAATGAAAAAGCGTATTGCAGATATTGTTGGGACCAATGATGCCAAGAACTTATGGATGGGAACTTTTCACTCGGTTTTTGCACGAATTCTGCGAAGTGAAGCCGATAAATTAGGTTTTCCTTCCAATTTTACTATTTATGATACCCAAGATTCGGTGCGTTGTATTTCTGGAATTATCAAAGAAATGCAATTGGATAAAGATGTATACAAACCCAAACAGGTTTTAGGTCGGATTTCTTCTTATAAAAATTCCCTAATTACGGTTAAAGCGTACATGAACAATCCTGAGTTGCAGGAGCAAGATGCGATGTCGAAAAAGCCGCGATTGGGAGAAATTTATGCCAATTATGTAGACCGTTGTTTTAAATCGGGGGCAATGGATTTTGATGATTTATTATTAAAAACCAACGAATTGCTGAATCGATTTCCTGATGTTTTGGCTAAATACCAAGATCGTTTTCGATACATTATGGTGGATGAGTACCAAGATACCAACCATTCACAGTATTTAATTGTAAGAGCTTTGTCTGATCGTTTTCAAAATATATGCGTTGTGGGAGACGATGCGCAAAGTATTTATGCTTTTCGTGGTGCGAACATCAATAATATTTTGAATTTCCAAAAAGATTACGATAATGTAAAAATGTATCGATTGGAGCAAAACTACCGTTCTACCAAGAATATTGTGGAAGCAGCCAATTCGATTATTGATAAAAACAAAGTCAAGCTGGACAAAGTAGTTTGGACGGCCAATGATAATGGTCCCAAAATAAAAGTCCACCGCAGTGTAACCGATGGGGAAGAAGGCCGTTTTGTGGCAGGAGAAATCTTTGAACAAAAAATGCGCAACCAATTACATAATGGACAATTTGCCATTTTGTACCGCACCAATGCACAATCTCGTGCCATGGAAGACGCTTTGCGCAAGCGCGATATTCCGTATCGAATCTATGGTGGGTTGTCTTTTTACCAAAGAAAAGAAGTAAAAGACATTCTTTGTTATTTGCGTTTGGTTATAAATCCAAAAGATGAAGAAGCACTTGTACGAGTGATTAATTATCCGGCTCGAGGAATTGGAGATACTACCGTAGAAAAACTAACCGTTGCTGCCAATCATTACAAGCGTTCCATTTTTGAAGTCATGGAACATATTGATAAAATCGATTTGAAATTAAACTCGGGAACCAAAGCCAAGTTGCAGGATTTTGTAACCATGATTAAGAGTTTCCAAGTGATTAATGAAACGCAAGATGCCTTGTTTTTAACCGATCACGTGACCAAGAAAACTGGATTTATTCAGGAGTTAAAAAAAGACGGAACCCCCGAAGGTATTGCCCGAATTGAAAACATAGAAGTTTTAATGGGGGGGATTAAAGATTTTATTGAAGGTCAAAAAGAAATAGACGGTGCCCGTGGTGCATTATCCGAATTTTTGGAAGATGTAGCCTTAGCAACCGATCTAGATAACGATACCGGTGATGATGATCGTGTGGCATTAATGACCATTCACTTAGCAAAAGGACTGGAGTTTCCGTATGTTTTTATCGTGGGAATGGAGGAAGATTTGTTTCCTAGTGCCATGAGTTTAAATACACGAAGTGAGTTGGAAGAAGAGCGAAGATTGTTTTATGTGGCACTAACTCGAGCCGAACATCAAGCGTATTTAACCTATGCGCAGTCGCGTTACCGCTGGGGAAAACTTACCGATAGCGAGCCATCTCGATTCATTGAAGAAATTAAAGACGAGTATTTAGAATATATAAATCCAGCAGATGCGGGAGGGTATCGATACAAGCCAATGATGGACATTGATATTTTTGGTGACATTGATAAATCCAAATTGCGCTTGGCAAAACCGGTTGCCGGAACACCACCCAAAAAATATGGCGATGAGCCAACGCCTGCTTCTTCAATTCGGAAATTAAAACCAATTGGAAAAGAAAGCGCAAGTTCCAATTCGAATTTGTTTGATAATAAACTGGTGGTTGGAAACATCGTAATGCACGAACGCTTTGGAAAAGGGGAAATCATCAACCTAGAAGGAGTGGGCGCCGACAAAAAAGCCGAAATCCGATTTGAGGTGGGAGGTATCAAGAAGTTATTATTACGTTTCGCCAAATTGGATATTATTGGATAATGCTTCACGCTTCTAACTTCCAACCTTAAACTTTCAAGTTATGACACAATTCATAAAAATATACCAAGACAATCCGAATGAGGCTGCGATTAAAAAAGTGGTTGAGGTATTAAAAAATGGTGGGTTAATAATTTATCCTACCGATACCGTTTATGGATTGGGTTGTGATATTACGAATGCTAGGGCTTTAGAGAAAGTGGCCAAAATAAAAGGAATCAAATTAGAAAAAGCCAATCTCTCGTTTATTTGTTCCGATTTGAGTCATATTTCCGATTATGTGAAACAAATAGACACTGCAACTTTTAAATTACTCAAACGAGCCTTACCTGGGCCGTATACTTTTATTCTTCCGGGGAATAATAACCTTCCTAAAGTTTTTAAAAACAAGAAAACAGTTGGAATTCGGGTTCCCGACAATAACATTATTCGTGCGATTGTTAAAGAATTGGGGAATCCAATAATATCCACTTCCATTCATGATGAAGATGCGGTTTTGGAATATTCAACCGACCCCGAATTGATTTTTGAAAAATGGGAAAACCAAATCGAATTGGTAATCGATGGTGGTTATGGCGATAATGTGCCGTCAACCATAATTGATTTATCTGGCAATGAACCAGAAGTGATCCGAGAAGGAAAAGGCGATTTAGATATTTTATAATACAAAAAAAAACCTTGAGAAATCAAGGTTTTTTTATTGTATTTATTTTGAAAAACTATTGTTTTTTCATTTCTTTTTCAATCATTTCGTAGAACTCATCAATTTTAGGTAAAATTACAATTCGAGTTCTTCTGTTTGTTGCACGGTTTTCAGCAGTTTTATTTTCTACTAACGGAATGTATTCCCCACGACCTGCAGCAATTAATTGCGATGGTTTAACACCTAAATCTTTTGTCAAAACTCGCACAATAGCAGTAGAACGCTTCACGCTTAAATCCCAGTTGTCTGTTAAAACAGAATTCCCAGTAAACGGAACATTATCGGTATGTCCTTCAACCATGCACTCAAAAGTTGGTTTGTCGTTAATTACTTTTGCCACTTTAGCTAATACTTCTTTGGCTTTATCACTTACCACATAGCTTCCGCTTTTGAATAATAATTTATCAGCAATAGAAATGAATACCACTCCTTTATCAACATTTACATTAATATCTGGATCTGAAAGTCCAACCGAACTTTTTAAACTAGTTACTAAAGCAAGGGTAACACTATCTTTTCTAGTTAACGCATCTTGCATTCTAGAAATTTTCAAATCTTTCTCTTTGATCGTTTCTAAAGCTTTTTCTATGTTTTGAGCACCTTGTTTAGTAAGTGTAGTCATGTTGCCTACATTATTAATTAACTCGGTATTGTTTTTCTTTAAGTATTCATTTTGCTGACTTAAAGACTCTTTTTCAGTAAGACACAAATTAAGTTTTACAGTCGCTGAGTTCAATAAATCTTGACACTCTTTGTTTTGTTTTTCTAATTCGGCTATTTTCTTTTTAGTCCCGCAAGAAGTTAAAGTTAACCCTGCAATTAAAATTAAATAAAGTACTTTTCTCATAGTGATATTTTTTTATGACTTCAAATTTACAAATTCTTGTGGTTAATATTTAAAAAATAACCTAAAGAATTGTTAACTTCCTGTTAGAATTGTTTTTTCTGATTCAAATAATAGCTAAAAACGATGCTCTTGGATTGATAATAGTCCGATTTTTGGATCGTTCCTCTTTTTTTCAAAGTGTAATTTATTAAATGATAAAAATAAAAATGGGCTTTAAGAATGGCAAAGCAATGGGCAAATTTTCCTTTCAAAATAAATTGAATTCCCGCCAATCCATCTAATACCAATCGAATAAAAATAATTGGGAATAATTGGTGGCTAGGTAAATTTTTCAAGAGCATCAACAAGGAATTTCTAAAATTCAAAAAGGTCTTTTTAGGATTCCCCTGATTTAAAGTTGCCCCTCCTACATGATAAACGACCGATTTGCTCGTGTATTTTGCAGTGTAACCCATATTATATGCACGCCAACACAAATCGATTTCTTCTTGATGTGCAAAAAAATCGGGATCAAAGCCATTTAGTGTTTTATAAATTTCTTTTCGGATGAAAAAACACGCGCCACTTGCCCAGAAAATTTTGGTTTCATCATCATATTGGTGGTGGTCTTTTTCAATCGACTCAAAAATTCTTCCGCGGCAATACGGATAGCCATAACTATCAATATAACCTCCGGCTGCACCGGCGTATTCAAAGTATTCCTTGTTTTTGAAATCTAAAATTTTGGGTTGGATGATACCAGTAGTTGGTTCGTTTTCAAAAATAGAAAGAATTGGGCTCAGCCAATTTTCGGTAACTTCAATATCCGAATTTACAAGAGCATAATACGGTTCTTCTACATTTTGTAAAGCAACATTATATCCCATTGCAAACCCAAAATTCCCTTCGTTCTGGATGATTTGAATCGATGGAAATTGCTCTTTAATCACTGCAATCGAATTGTCGGTTGAGGCATTGTCGGCAACATAAATGTTTGCTTCACCTGAATAAGCAACCACCGAAGGCAAAAATTGCTCCAGCAATTTGGCTCCGTTCCAATTTAAAATAACAACTGCAATTTTTTTATCCATTGAATTTATTCTCCAAAATTTGGTAATTCTTCGAGAAAAACATATTTCTCGTTTTCAAAATCTATTTTGCAAAAGTAATGATTTAGTCCGTTGCTTACCATTAAGTACTTGGCATTTAAAACTAAATTATATCGGGCAATTTGGTCAAATGTTTGCTGCGAAATTTTTACTTCGGGGGCTTTGCACTCTATTAGCAAAAACAATTCTCCGTTGGGTTGGTATACCACAATGTCGTAGCGTTTATTAAGATCGTTGACTTTTATTAATTTTTCAACATTGATATACGATTTCGGATAATTTTTATCCTGAAGCAAATACTGAACTACATGTTGACGCACCCATTCTTCGGGAGTAAGAAGAATAAATTTTTTACGAATTTCATCGAAGATGGCAATTTTATTTTCACTATTTTTGAAGCGAAACGAATACGATGGAAATTGTAGTTTTTGCATAAAGCAAAAGTAAGAATTTTAGAGAACAGATAAAAATGGATGAAGTTTTAAAAATTATTAATGACCTAAAAGCTGGAACTATCAAGCCCATTTATTTTTTAATGGGTGAAGAACCCTATTACATTGATAAATTAACCGAATATATTGAAAATAACATTTTAAGTGAAGACGAAAAAGGGTTTAATCAAACGGTAATTTACGGTCGGGATGCTACAATTGAAGATATCGTTTCCAATGCAAAACGCTATCCCATGATGGCCGAGCGGCAAGTGGTGGTGGTTCGTGAAGCCCAAGAGTTGTCTCGAACGATTGATAAACTGGAAAGCTATGCCGAAAACCCACAGCCAACCACCGTTTTAGTCGTTGCTTACAAATACAAAACCCTCGATAAAAGAAAAAAATTAGTCAAGCTAATTGCTAAAAACGGCGTTTTGTTTGAAAGTAAAAAATTATACGAAAATCAGGTGGGTACTTGGATTCAAAGGTTATTGCAAGGCAGAGGGTATTCAATAGAGCCTAAAGCCAATGCCATGCTGGTGGAGTTTCTAGGAAATGATTTGAGTCGAATTAGCAATGAATTGGATAAACTTCAAATTATTTTGCCGAAAGGCCATACCATCTCACCCAAAGACATCGAGTATAACATTGGCTTTAGTAAAGATTTTAATGTTTTTGAATTGCAAAATGCGATTGGTTCGAAAGACCAATTGAAAGCGTATAAGATTGCGCAGTATTTTGCCGATAATCCCAAAGACAATCCTTTGGTGGTAACGGTTAGCTTGGTATTTGGTTTTTTTGTGAAATTATTAAAATACCACGGATTGAAAGATAAAGATCCCAGAGCGGCTGCTCCGATGCTTGGGGTGAATCCGTTTTTTATGAAAGATTACGAAGTGGCGATAAAAAATTATCCAATGAAAAAAGTGAGTAGTATTGTGGCTTCGCTTCGTGAGATTGATGTGAAAAGTAAAGGTGTTGGCGCTAATTCTTTATCCAATCATGACTTACTAAAAGAAATGCTGGTTAAAATTTTTAATTAATAGTTGACAGCAAAATTTTAAATTAACGATATTTGTGCACCTCAAATTAATCTTAAACTATGGGAATGAATAAAAACACCGTATTGGGTTGGGCAACTTTCATTATGATTATAATGGGCTTAATTTTAATCGGACTTGGAGTATATAAATATGCCGATGTGGCAGGATGGGGCTTTGGTGCCGTTGGTGTTGGTTTTTTAGCTAATGCATGGGTATTCAATGCGCTTAAAGGAAGAGTATAATAATAAAAAATAATAAAATGTCAGATGATAAAAAGGTGATTTTCTCAATGCAAAAATTGAGCAAATCGTACCAAGGAAGTGATAAGCAAGTATTAAAAAACATCTATTTGAGTTTCTTTTACGGAGCCAAAATAGGTATCTTGGGATTGAATGGTTCTGGAAAGTCTTCGTTGTTAAAGATTATTGCAGGAGTGGATAAAAATTACCAAGGTGATGTGGTTTTTCAACCTGGCTATTCGGTTGGGTATTTGGAACAAGAACCGCAATTGGACGAGACCAAAACCGTAATTGAAGTTGTTCGTGAAGGAGTTGCAGAAACGGTTGCAATCTTAGACGAATTCAACAAAATCAATGATATGTTTGGCTTGCCAGAAGTGTATGAAGATGCAGATAAAATGCAAAAACTAATGGACCGTCAAGCGGATTTGCAAGATAAAATTGATGCAACTGGCGCATGGGAATTGGATACCAAACTAGAAATTGCCATGGATGCGCTACGAACTCCAGATGGAGATATGCCAATTAATGTATTGTCTGGTGGGGAGAAACGAAGAGTTGCCTTATGTAGATTGTTGTTGCAACAACCGGATGTATTGTTACTTGATGAGCCTACCAACCACTTGGATGCGGAAAGCGTACTTTGGTTAGAGCAACACTTATCGCAATATGCGGGAACTGTAATTGCCGTAACCCACGATAGGTATTTCTTGGATAATGTAGCAGGTTGGATTTTAGAATTGGATCGTGGGGAAGGTATTCCTTGGAAAGGAAATTATTCGTCTTGGTTGGATCAAAAATCAAAACGAATGGAGCAGGAAGAAAAAGTGGCTTCCAAAAGAAGAAAAACATTAGAACGCGAGTTGGATTGGGTACGTCAAGGAGCGAAAGGAAGACAAACCAAACAAAAAGCGCGTTTACAGAACTACGATAAACTTTTAAATGAAGACCAAAAAGAATTAGATGAAAAATTAGAAATCTACATTCCGAATGGACCTCGATTGGGAACCAATGTAATTGAAGCCAAAGGTGTTGCTAAAGCATTTGGCGATAAATTACTGTATGATGATTTGAATTTCACCCTTCCGCAAGCGGGAATCGTTGGAATTATCGGTCCGAATGGTGCCGGAAAATCAACAATCTTCCGAATGATTATGAAAGAGCAGGAGCCAGACGGTGGGGAGTTTAGCATTGGTGAAACGGTTAAAATAGCCTATGTAGATCAATCGCATTCAAACATCGATCCGAATAAATCAATTTGGGAGAACTTTTGCGACGGACAAGAATTAATCATGATGGGTGGCCGTCAAGTGAACTCGAGAGCGTATTTGTCTCGTTTTAATTTTGGCGGAAGCGAACAAAACAAAAAAGTAGCTGCTTTATCGGGTGGGGAACGAAACCGACTTCATTTGGCCATGACCTTAAAAGAAGAAGGAAATGTTCTTTTACTGGATGAGCCTACCAACGATTTAGATATCAATACCCTTCGAGCTTTAGAAGAAGGTTTAGAGAATTTTGCGGGTTGTGCTGTTGTGATTTCGCACGACAGATGGTTCTTGGACCGAATTTGCACTCACATTCTTGCTTTTGAAGGCGATTCTCAAGTGTACTATTTTGAGGGTGGTTTTTCTGAATACGAAGAAAATAAACGCAAGCGTCTTGGGGATGTTAACCCAACGCGTATTAAGTACAAGAAACTTATTCGATAGGTTTATAAATAAAAAACGCTGGTTAATACCAGCGTTTTTTATTCTTCTTAGATCCTTCCGATTTTCTCGAATTGGATGCTGCTTTATTCTTGTTTCTTAAATCGGGTTTGGCATCTGGGTTTGGTGGAACATCGGTGAAAGGATACGGATGATCTTTAACCTCTTTCACATTTATTTTGATTAATTTTTCGATGTCTTTCCAGTAGGTTAATTCGTCTTTTCCACAGAAAGAAATCGCCAATCCGCTGTTTCCTGCTCTACCGGTTCTTCCAATTCGGTGTACATAGGTTTCAGAAATATTCGGAATATCAAAGTTGATTACAAAAGGCAAACTCTCAATATCAATACCACGCGCTGCAATATCGGTGGCAACCAAAACCGAAATCTCTTTATTTTTAAACGCATCCAAAACGCGTTGTCTTGCATTTTGCGACTTGTCTCCGTGAATGGCTTCGGCGGTAACATTGTTCTTTTTAAGGGCTTTTACCACATTGTCTGCACCGTGTTTCGTTCTGGTAAAAACCAACACATTATCAATCTTGTCATTTCGAATGATGTGGTATAGAAGTTTGCGTTTGTCTTCTTTTCCTACAAAATACACTTTTTGATTCACCGTTTCGGCTGTGGAAGAAACCGGAGTTACCGAAACATATTTGGGTTTAGTCAAAAAGGTATCGGCCAATTCTCGAATCGCCATGGGCATGGTTGCCGAAAACAAAAGCGTTTGACGGTTATCTGGGGTAAGTTTTACAATTTTTTTGACATCGTTGATGAAACCCATGTCTAGCATTTGATCGGCTTCGTCTAAAACCAAGAAATGCAAATGATCTAAATCAATAAAACCTTGTTTGTGAAGGTCTAATAATCTGCCGGGGGTGGCAATTAAAATGTCGATTCCTTTTTTTAATTGATCTACTTGCGGCACCTGACTCACACCGCCAAAAATTACCATCGAACGAATGTTGGTGTATTTCCCGTAGGTGTTGAAACTTTCGTCTATTTGAATGGCAAGTTCTCGAGTAGGCGTAACCACAAGCGTGCGGATGTTTTTTTTCTTAGCCGATGAGCCTACCAATCGGTGTAAATAGTTGATAATTGGGATGGCAAAAGCCGCTGTTTTACCGGTACCGGTTTGGGCACAGCCCACTAAATCGGTTCCTTCTAAAATAATTGGAATGGCTTGTTGCTGAATGGGAGTGGGGTTGGTGTACCCTTCTTCCGTTAAGGCCTGCTGTATGTTTTTTAATAAATTTAAATCGCTGAATGTCATAATTGGTTCCTTGAACTGTTTCAAGAGACTGCAAAGATAGGTTATATTTTTTAAGCGCAAACCAAGCTTAGTAATTGGGAGGAATGGGTGTTAGCAGTAGTTGTTTTTATTCAGTTTCTGTATTTTCAATTAAAGGATTGTAATTTTTATATCTTGTGTAAACTTCCAATTCATTTACAATTTCTTTTTTTATCGTTTTTTTCTTCCCTTTTTTATCAACAATATAGATTTCTCTTTCTTTATCAAATAATGAAACTCCTGCAAATTCTCTTAAACTATCTTTTTCTATTTTTAAGAATATAGTCGAAGTGCCTCCATAAACCATCCAAGAATCGACACAATCTAAAACTTTATTATATTTTAAGTTTGGATAATTTTCAGAATTTCTCATCATGATTAGTTTATTTTTCTTCTTGTCAAAAATGAATAACTTTCTAATTTCATTTGCTCCTCTTGCAGCAATAGAAGATTTAAAAGTTAAGTCTTTTGCTCCATCATTGTTAAAATCTTGGATTTTAGCATCACAGTTTGTAATTCCATCTTGTAAGTATTCAATTTTCTGCTTTAGAATCCATTTATTATTTATCTTCTCACTCAGATTAATTTCAACATAAACACTATCGCTATTTCTTAATTGGTCAATGATAAGTTTAAATTTTCCTTTGATTCCAATTTGAGTGCTGTCTATTAAAGTTTCTTCTAAAATAGTTTTGGGATTGTCTTTTTCAGATTCTAATTTCTTTTTAATTTTGTCTACTTTTAAACTTTTTGTAATAATAGATTTTGGTTGTACTTCAGTTTTCTTTGAGCAGCTAAATATTAAAAAAAATAATATTAGAAAGATTGATTTTGACATTTTCGATTTTGTTTTGACAGCCAACGTCCCGCCGCTACACGCAGTGGCGAACTCCAGAACAGGTTATTTATTCTTTTATGAATTTTTGACTGTAGTCTTTATCATTTGCATCGCGTAATAATAAAATGTAGGTTCCTTTGCTTAAACTTTCAGTAGGAATTTGATTTGAAGTGAGGTTACTTTCAAATACCAGTTTACCATTCAAATCAAATACTTTAGCTAATTTCATAGTAAGGGTAGTACTCGTTTTTACATTCAATACATTTTTAGCAGGAATAGGGTACAGGCTGAAATCAGTATTTGCAAAATCTTCAATAGCCAATGAAGAACCTTCTACAACTAAAGTCGCATTGTTTATTGTTGGGTTGGTAATGGTGTCCACAATTCCAGAAGGCCATCTAATGATAATTTGAGTAATTGCAGTCTCTGTGCCAATACCAAAATGCGCATTTAAAGTGCTTTGGTGGCTAAAACCGTTTCCACTTTTTATTTCTCTAATTTGTTTTCCAAATGCGCCATAAATTTCAATTCGAGCACCAATTCCATTGCGGTTACTTTGAATTCCTTGAAGTTTTATTTTAATCCAATTGTTGGCATTGGGGACATTGTAATACACTTGATTGTTAAATTGAACATCTAAAAAACCGTCATTATTTAAATCTCCAATACCACCTTCGCTAAACGATAAATCGTATCCGGTGAAAGTTAAATTTCCATTGTTTAAATAAAGTTCTTTGCTGTTTTGCCATAAGAAATCCATCCAACCATCGTTATTAAAATCGGCTGCTTGAAGTTCCCATGAGCCTACTTGAGGATCTATTCCCGATGCGCTGTAAACATCAGTAAAGGTGCCATCTCCGTTATTTCTATATAATTTGTTGGTATCGGATATGTTAGACAATAAAATATCCATATCGCCATCATTATCATAATCTTCAATTGCACTCGACCAAGATTGCGCACCATCATTAATTCCGGCTGCGGCCCCAGATTCAGTAAATGTGCCGTTGCCATTATTTTTATAAAATAAATTAATTCTTTGTGGATCTCCAACTGCAGCACCACCTCTACATTTTGCTAAATACATGTCGATGTCTCCATCATTATCGAGGTCACTCCATTGGGATTGGTAGTTTCCTCCAACTGCTAAAGTAGGCATTAAGGAAATGTCAAAATTTAAATTTCCTGCACCATCATTTCTATAAGCATGACTTTGAGCCACATCATGACACGCCCATAAGTCTAGGTGGCCATCGTTGTTGATGTCAACAAAATTGGCTCTTTGAGTAAATATATTTTGAGGATAAGCAAATTCTGTATAACCGGTTCCTGAAGCATTTGCTTTTATCACCGCAACACGATTTCCACTTCCAAAAACCAAATCATTGTAACCATTTTTGTCAAAATCACCCGCTGTAATACTCCAACTTGGAGTCGCCGTTAAGTTTGGTAATGGATATATTGTAGATGTAAATCCGCCACCGGTTGAATTTTGAGTTAGAACCGTCATTTGATTGGTTTGTACTGTAGCAATATCGTCTAAATAATCACCGTTTAAATCAGCCACACTACAAATTGTTGCACTTGAATCAATGGCAGAATTAGTAAATGAAATAGGCGGAATGGCAACTGGAGCCTCAGTTAATTGAAAGTCAAATCCTAAAGGACTTCCTGTACTCCATCGGTTGTCCCAAGCGATGTAATAAGTGTTTCCAGCTAATGCAATAAATGTAACAACAGATAGGTAGGAATTTGTATTCGAGCCGTTGTTACAAGCTATGACACCTGCATCATCATCGGAAGCCAAACATGATAAGCCTGAACAAGTTCCTGAATAAACATTTATAAAGGTGTCTTTACAAATGTTTACAGCAAGATCTGCACTTATTGTGACGGTGTAATTTTGAGTTGGAGTGTACGAATACCAATTGGCTTTAGTAGCATTTGTAGAATTACAAGGTGTTACACTGTTTTCACCAGTTATTTCTGTAACCGTATGCAAACCAGCAGTTATTGCTTGAGCAGTAGCGCAAGTTCCTTGAGCATTTGAAAATTGAATTCCACAGTATAAAAAGAAGAGTAAAGTAATTTTTTTCATTTTTATTTTTTTTTAGGTATTAATGGCAATTTGCCGGAAGTGAATTAATCCAATCTTTCATTAATTGAACTCCTTCTTGATGCACTAAAGTTCTGCCAATTATTGGCATCATCTCTGAAGCTTCTGTTGAACTTATTCTGTAAATTAATTCTGAGTGATTTGCATCCCCACCATTAATTACAAATGGATTATTAGGAACATTAAATAAAGGAGTTAGGCAAACCCCAAAAGTGCTTAAATTGGTGTTGCTAAAATTAAATCGTTGTGGTGTATAGTCACAATGTCCGCCTTCTCGATGACAATGAGCGCAATTAATATCAATATAGGATCTCGCTCGTAATTCTAATGATTTACTGGTATCTTTCCAGTCAACTGTAGAATGAATGGATGCTAATGCAGGCACATCATTTCCTAATATACCTAGATTTTTCCATTTTGTGATTTGGTTTTCAGCTCCCGAGGTATAGTTGAATGTAGTGTTTAAGTTTTGAGGTTTAGGTCCAATTGGGATTGTGATTTCCCCCGTTTGATTTGGATTTATTTTATGACAAGTAACGCATTCTGTTTGGGAGGGTACAGCATAATTTACATTTTTAGTGGTACCATCATCATCGATCCATGTAATCGGAATTTGCACACCATTATTTGTTGCTTCTAATAACGCGTCGGTTTGGTCTTCTTTCCAAACATAGGTATACGCTTGCCAGCCAGTTGATTTTCTAATTAATAATCTGGTTTCAACTCGTTTAGTTGTGTTACTTGGTTGCACATGGTCGTAATAAAAAGTTTTAATAATTGCAGTTCCAACAGGAAATTCAAACACATTTTCGTCTCCATTATAGGTGGCATGGGTGTTTGAAGGAAGCCAAATAAATCTTTTTTTATGGGCATAATCAGAAAATAAAGAGCTTGCAGGTTCGTAAGGGATTACTCCAGAAGTAGGATTTTGCGCTTTTATCTCACCTTCAAAAAAATGATAATCGGATAACTTCGGATAAGGAACTGTTGCTAAGTTAACCGAAACTTGGGGTAGATCAATATATTCTTCTTGATCAGATTTTGAACAAGAAATCAAAATGATAACTACTAGGATCGTCAACAATAAAGCGTATTTTTTCTTCATGTAAATTGATTATTTTTAATAAATATAGTAAAAAAAATAGTTAATCAAATAAAAAAAATAAACAAAATGCGACTTCATTTAATTTAAATGGTGTTTGAAGTGAGT
>JACCDK011381131.1_pt1 | contig 28869 bp, 29 predicted proteins | sample 7445871 | NCBI WGS metagenome assembly JACCDK01 (sample SAMN15323436, study PRJNA562643) | freshwater metagenome | isolation source: river surface water | place: USA:Blue River Watershed | collected 2017-08-15 | reverse complement strand
ATCGCCGGAAACTTTAAACAGCATCAGCAGCGGTCTTCTCTACGATTTCGTCCTTTTTCATCTTTGCTAGGAGTTTTTTGATTGCCTCTTCATCGATCGCGGGGTCTGCTTCGATGATACATTTGGCACCGACGATACTATCTGCCTCGCGAGGCGGCGGCGCACTCTGAATGCAGCCCATTGTAAAACCCCTAATCAAAGATAAACAGAAAATTCAAAATTTTGATTTTAAACACGGTTCATATGACAATGAAAGAATGAGCATCGACACACTCAAAAAAATCATCGAGGGCGTGGATGAGCGCCTCTATGAGATGCTGTTCGATCTGTCAGCGTCCGCAAGTCCGTCGCGATATTTTCCGTTTCCCGCACACTTTCGCACTACCGAAGGCAAGGAAATCATTCCCGGCATCGAGAGCTACAGCGACGAAGACCACAAAAACATGATGTGCGTGCACAAAAAAGTGCCCGCAACAAAAGCGGATGCGGTCAAGGCGCTGACAGAAAGTAAGCTCGACAGTGACACAATACAGATTATGCTGTATATCTTTAACGTAAAATTCGCAATGTCGTACTATGGTTCGACATATAGCGCCGACATTGAAGAGTACGAATATCGATATGATCCTATCGTGGAGCTGTACCGCAACAAGAAATATCGCGAAAGATGGTATCTCTTTCATGGCTCGAGCCCCTCGAATTGGCACTCGATCTTGCGAAACGGCATTCGAAACATGTCGCATTCGTCGCTGATGACGGCGGGCGCAGCGTATGGCCCTGGTATTTACTCGTCGGATGCACTGAATGTCTCGTATGCGTATGGCACGGACGGCAGCGGATTTGCCTCATATGTCGCTGTAATCGAGTTGAGAGAGCCATATGAGTCTTATCGCAAAGCCGCAAACATTTATGTGCTGCCGGACACAGTGTCGTTTGTGCCGCGATATCTTTTGAAGGTCAGCCATCGGGCAGCGAGCGCGAATTTCAGCGGCAAAATTCTTTCGTTCTATTCGGAACTTCGAAAAAAGACCATGGCCACACCGACAGTTCGGAAGCGATTTCAGCGCGACCTCGATGAATTGTACCTGCACTATCAGGCATTTGAGTACGCGCTCTTCGAAAGCAAGGAAGAAGAGGCGCTGCATGCTACGATCCAGCATATGAATATTAAGATTTACTACGCTTCGTATCCCGCTGAAGTGCCGATTGTTGTCGTTGACACAAAATCTCTCGACAAAACTATCGTGGCCGCGCTGCCTCTGATGGAAGTCGAGAACGAAAATGTGCTGATCTTGCCGTGCACACGAGGCTGGTCGCCGCTCGACACGTTGAAAAAAGTTCTCGACGAATGCGTGGAAGTCATTGTAAGTGCGATTGCGACGTGAATGTGTGATTTTGCGTCACCGCACTTTCAGCACGACTGTTGTGCCTTCATTGACGACGCTGGTGAATGTGATCTCCCATCGCAGCAGTTTGCATATTTTTTTGATCTGCGCGACACCCAACCCGCTTCCGGCGACATCGGTGCGGCATCTGAAAAACGGTGTTCCAATCTTTTCGAGCGTCGCTGCGGACATGCCGATGCCGGTGTCTTCGATGATAATCGTCAGGCTGCTATCGGCGTAATGCGCCTGTTTGACCGTGATGCGAACGCGGCCGTCCTTCTTGTTGTATTTGATGGCGTTCGATATGATGTTGGCGAGGATGCGACGCAACTTTTCTTTGTCGCTGAATATGTAAAAGTTATGTGCCTCGACGATGCACTCGATCTTTTTTTCTTCACATAGGGCTTTGTACTCGCCGGTGATGTTGCGGATCATTGGCAAAATGTTAAAATACTCCTTCTGCACAGGCAGCGATCCGGTTTTTCTATAAATGTCAAACTCAGCTTCGGTGTTCTTGACGCATGCCACTGCGTCGCATATAAGTTCGAGATTCGATTTTAAGTCGGCGTCGCCGGCGCTGTCGTTAAGTATTGCCTGCGAGAGCAGGTAAATGTTATTTAAACTGTTCTTGATTTCATGCATGAAGCTAGAATATTCCACTGGCGATACTTCAACCATCGCGGTTTTCTTTCTGTCGGCAAGTGACATAAGAATCGGACAGGGCGCAGTCTCTTTTTCAATTGGATAGGGGGTTATGTAAGGGTTAATATATACACCATGGCCGAAACAAAGAAAAAGAAAGTAATAAAAAAGCCAGTCGTTACAGCAGCCGCAGACCCCGCAGTGACATTCCAAATTGTCAGCGATTTGCATCTTGAATTTCTCGACGGAAAGTTCCCGCCGCTCAAAAAGAAGGGCACTATTCTGGTGCTTCTTGGCGATATTTGCTGCGTTGCGGCCGATGATGACTATGCGATGCTGCTGTCGTTTTTGCAGGCGCATGCGGCGCACTACAAGTACATAATTTATGTCGCGGGAAATCACGAATTCTACTATCGGCAGAAGAAAGTGAACGCGTGCACGGCCGCGCAAACGATGCAAGGATGCATCGCGCGTCTTAAATCCATTTCGAAACTCATTAAGAAATTCGTATTTCTCAGCAATCAGTCAGTGGTGTTGCCGATCAACGGCAAGAATTATATGATTGTTGGGTCTACTCTCTGGACGAACATACCACCGGCGAGCCAGCCTGTCGTCATTAACTTGATGAGCGACTATGGTAACATTTATATCGCGACAGAAACACGCATACGGAAGCTTCATCCGAGCGATGTCACGGCGATGCACTTGCGAAGTTACAAGTATATTGCGGGCCGTATCGCCGCGGCAAAAAAACAGCGTATGCGTGTCATCGTATTTACGCACCACAAACCATATCTCGAAGAAGAAGATTTCAAGGATGAGCGGCATGTTTGTTACGGCAGCGACTGTACCGCTCTATTCGGCGACAATGTCGTGCTATGGGCGTACGGGCACACTCATATCGCAGACGACCGCATCATCAACGGAACACGACTCTATTCAAATCCGAAGGGATATCCTCGTCAAAAAACAAATTATGACCCGGCAAAAGTAGTTGCGGTTTAGTTTTTGAAATTGTAATTTTAAGCTTTGCGAAGCAATCCTGATTACACAAAACGCGTGCCTTCTGAGAACAGATTTCCCATATAACTGTAGCTGCTTCCGTACAGATTTGGCTCGCTGACATCATAACGCAGCGGCTTTTGCTTTTCACGCTGCCACTCCGGCGCGGTTCGCAGGCGACGCGCAGCCGAGAAATCGTTGAGATTTTTCGCGAGTTCATGCTCTGTGAGGGTTTCATTGGAGTTGTACGAGATAATAAGAGGCTCGTCGACAGCTGCAGGCGCCGTTGCATCCGCGGCAATTGTCGCTATGTCGCCGGGCGCATATGTCGACGCTACGATGTAGCTCGGTTGCGCATATGAATCGGACGAGCGCCATGTCTCCGAGATAAGATCCGCATCATTTTTTTCTTTGAACTTGAGCGGAGGAGCATCGGCGACTGGCGGCCGTTCTCGATTCTCGAATGTTTCCTTGAGTTTCTTCGTGTCGCATCGCACGGTGTCCGTGCGCATATAAAAGAACAGCACAATAATAACCGCGACAATAATGATCGTAAGGACGATGCGCCGCATCGATACCGCGACGGGCTCTTCATCGATGACGAAAACCGATGTTATCTTCGACAAAGGCACATCTGGAGAAGATGCCGCAGACATTTTCTCTTTAAAATAATACGCACCAAGGTATACTTATCAAGGTTCAAAATGGCTGCGGAAAATAAAATTGCCGCTGTGGTTGTGATGTACGATAACATCTCGCAAAAAGATTTGGGCACGGTAATCGCGTTCCAGAAAAAACACGCCAAGAAGCCTGTCGAGATTTTCGATGTTAAGGATCGTCTGTTTATGTTTTACGAAGACACTCTCTCCGTTGGCAAAACCGCCGAGGAAGCTTATCTGACCGCGATCGACAAATACAAGAATCCAGCGGCTGCGCAGCCAGATGAAAAAACCCTTGTTGAACTGCGCGCGCAGCATGAATACGCGATGAAAAACCTGGTCGGCACTGCTGTAATGTCGCACGGATCGTTGAATGCTCATTTTCCAAATGAAAAAAAGGGCGCGACTGTTATCCCATATGTGTACGACATCTGTTTCAATCACAAGAAAAAGTATCCTCTCGTCGACAAGATGCTCAGTTACTTGAAAGAACACGTCTTGGCGACAATCCCGTTCCACATCGATCACAAGCGCATCAATATCGACGTCGAAGAGAAGGACGAAATGTGCGGCATTCTCACGCGGAACGGCTTCGAACAGGTCGACAAATGGACGCATCGCACAACAACAAAAAAGTATATCTCGTATACATGGTACGGAGAGCGTCCATCAAAGAAAAGGGAGGACCTTCTGCTGCAGCCGCCGGTCGCCGATGCGCCAACGATTGTACCAACGGTCGCTGATGCGCCGGTGGTCGCTGATGCATCAGCGGCACAAGAAAGCTCATAAGGACATGGAAATCTTTTACAAAGATTTCAGAAAATATACGAGCACTTCATCAAGAAATTTTTTTGCGGCAAAATGCATTACCCATTCTTTTGGCAGCGCGAGCGCGCCGTACAAAGAGCCGAATGTCAAACCCGCGACTGCGCAGTTAACATCAGCGTCGCCGCCTTCATTTGCGAGGTAAAGCATGTGCGGCTGGAACAGCGAAGGGGCATTGTCACCGTAAATCTTCGCACACGCTTGTGCGTAAAAAGCGCAACCAAGTGCTTTGTACACATGCGAACGAGTATCGCTGTCGTCGAGCATCAGCGAAGAGAGGTACGCAGCGAGTTCCGGCGATGTATCAGGGCGTTTCTCCTCCGGCGAAGGGCTGATTTGCTTGCATTGCATAACTACTCGATACTTGTCGATGTACTCTTGCGCGGATTTTCTTTCATAGTACGGCACCATCTTCTCACATTGGGCCGTTAGAGCGTCGATGCTAATGGGTTCCTTTCGAATGTTGCATCGAATTACATAGTTCAGCGCCCACGATGCAAACGCACAGTGCGAAGATGCATGTGTAATATATGCGCACAGCATCGAGTTCTTAATCCAATTTTTCGTGAAAGCGCACATTGCGGACCGCACAAGAGCACAATTCGGGTGCGGCTTACCGGGTTGTCCAAAGACTAGACGCCGTGCCTTTGCGGATTCAATAGCGACGGCGGCGAAATCTTCCTGCGTAATGTCGACGGGCCGCAACACATCGTCGAGATGCTGCGTAATCGCATGTCCTTTTTTGTCGCCGAGCTCCGGAAATCCTCTTTCGCGCCATATGCACAGGCAATAAATCAGCGATTTGTATTCAATGTTACCGCTGTTTTTTGCGAGATTAATCATGACATACAGCATATGATCGACCGCATCGGCCCAATCGTCGCCGGCGATGTCGCGAATTTTCTTCTCCGGCAGCGGCATATCGCGCACCCGCTTCGATTCGATGCTGTCCTTCGTCCATCCTTTGACGGGAAACCCAAGACAATTTCCTATCGCGGCGCCGTACACGACGCCGACGATGCGATCGAACAGCCCTTCTTTGTCTTGTGTTAAGAACTTTTCGACTGTTAGCGCCGACATTTCTATGAAATTAAGTCACACTATAAACATATCGTCTATATGTCTAACCGTATTATCTTTAACATTTTCTGACACAACAATTGTTATATACAGCATCCGATGCCCAGAATAGACATACGATATCTCGACAAGGCCACGCTCGTGCTTAAGCTCTGGCAGCACGCGAAGAAGTCGCCGTATCTAAAACATTATGCAGCCCATATCGATCTGGATATCAGCGACATCAAAAACGATCTTATGACAATGCAAACGAACAATGAGCCTTGTTCATTCACAATATACTACGGAAAAGTCTTGCTCGTAGATGTTACACGTGATAGCATGGACCCGCGAGACTATGATTTCTACAATGGAAAAAATAAAGCCGCTGATATTATCGCGGATATTAAGGCACATGAATTATGGAATCTGATGGCGTTTATCGCGAAGTACGGGTAGGGAATGGTTGCGTTACTCCATAATACGCGCGACCATACCATCTTCGACGAGAATTTCCGCGGCATCTTTGATGTTTTCCTTCGTTGTCGTCGGGTGAACGCGAGCCGCAAGCAGTGCGACCGCCTCGTAATCGAAATAGTAGCCTTCGATGACGTCGAGCACCATAGCGCACAGCGCAAACGCAACGGCGATCGGGCGTTCGAACTTGTAGACAATTTCGGTGATCAAACTGTCGAAGTCATATCGCTCTTTGATGAACGAGAATGTGCCGCTGCATTTCACAAACAGCAGGTACATGATTTCTTCTTTGATCTTTTTTTGTTCTTCGTTAAGAGTAAACATCTTACCGTCGGTATGGATGTCGTGTAGTTCCGGAGGCGCGTCTCGCATTGAGACTTCGCTTCTGCAGGAAGAGCTCGAGATGCTCATTATTGAGCTGGCGCGGTCGCTTGTGCACAGCGGCGAAACGCAAATTGACAAGCGCGCGCATGTACCGATGGCAACGTGAGCCGCGGAAATTGCCTCTTCGATGTTAGCGCCGCGCCTGTTGAAAATGGAGTCGAGTATGTTGCGTACCAGCGCGGACTCTTTGAGCTGCAATTTGTCGACGTAACTCATCATTTTCCGTTTGATGTCGCAGAGCCTATAGATCTTGCTCATCATTTCCGCGCTGATGTTGTCTTTGTCGTCGCGGATAATGTATTTGCGGATTAGCTGCCGGAATCTTTTGCCGGTGAGAATTTCCCAAAAGCAGATTCCGAGCGACCACAGATCCGTAAACACATCTGTGACAATCCAATATACATTGCCGTCCGTACGCACAGAGCCTTCCGCCGCGTATGCAATGTCGTAATTTCGATAGAAAGCATCGCCGTCTTCGTTGTAGAAGTCGCCGCTGCTATGCTGCGCGTGCCTCGCGATGTCGTAATCCGCAAGGCAGAATTGAGGCGCGTCTTCTTTTTGGATGTATTTCAAGTGATCAAGAGTGACATTGCGGTGTACCACATTCTTTCTTTCGCATATGCGCAGCACGTGAAATATGTCGAGGAACAGTCTGATGGCCGTTTTGCATCGGCTTTGACTGTCTGTCGACGCAAGCAATCTGCACGCGGGCAGATACTCTCCTTCATCTGCGTCGAGATGAACAAAGCTGTTGTAAAAGCTATTTCGAACAGTAGAGCGCAGCGACTTGGCGTCGGCGGTAGCGGGCTGCATTGTTGCGATGGTTCTCGCGATCGATGTTCGCAACTGTCTTCTTTTAGGGACAAACTTTCAATTTTTTACATGAACCTCGATTAATAGTGTATATCGTCTGTTTAAGAAAAAAGTTATTCATATAGCTCATTACTCGCGATCACGTTTTTTCCGTACACACAATGCTTGCAACTCTTGCTATCGCACATTGCGTAAGAACGGAAAAACATGAATGTCCAATTCCGATTAATGTTCGCGACGGTTTGCGACAACATTGTCTTGCCAGGAGTAATGTTTGACGACAGCATTTTTGCGATGCTCTTGACAATAATCGCGGACGCATCGACGTTCTTAATCGAGAAAAGGTATTCTCTGATAATGTGCGCGAATAAGCCGCAGTCATAACAGTTGCATAGGCAGTCGTCGACGAGTGACAACTTGCCAATAACGTCATACGACATATTTCTGGCAACTGTATTGTGGTAAAACATCTGTTCCTCATAGGTGATGCTCGAATACTTCTTCATCGGCGCGTCCCTCCGCACAATCAGCTGCGACTCTGTCGAAGTCGGACCCGTGTACGGCAACAAATGAATGTCGCCGCTAGGGTACGTCACCGCAACATCATCGCGACCGTTTGTGTATTCGAGGCGGAATTTCATGGATGTCAAGAGAGGATTCAGTTGCTGCCAGAGTTTCAGCTGCGCGTGCATGTCCTCGCGCACGCTCTTTTCGGAACAGCCCGTGCGAAGATCGTTGTACAGCACATACGGCACGCCTTTTTTGGTGCATTCATCGCACTCGGCCACGCACTGTTCAAGTGTGCTCGCATGCAAGATCGTCACATGAAAAATGTTTTCGAGCAGTTTTTGATGCGGCAACCCGTGCATCGACAAGCAGATGCACGCAAACTTGTCGCGAATGAGCCGCGTCGCCATCGTCAAGAAGCGGAACTCCGCCAAAAACATTTTGAGTGTACCCCAATGCATCGGCCATTTCCATTTGTTTTTTTGTGATTTGTACTTAAGTCGCGGCTGATCCGTCAGTGTTGACGCGAATTTGCCTTCCGCACAATGCAAGGGAAGATGCGCAATCAGGGGCCGCGTGCGCCCTTCGAAGAGACCGCGCGCATACACATCCGACACATCATATGTGGTGTGAGTGTGTTTGATATGCTTGGTTAGCAGAAACTTTTCTGGTTGCGACATATTACAACTGCATAAGACAATACAACTGGCGGTTTTTCAATTTTTCGAGGCCCCGCAATCGCTAGTCCGAATCTATGTTTGGAACCAGCTCGAGTATCCTCTCTTCGTAGGTTTTTTTGTACGTGCGCAGCTTCTTATTGAGCCGTGTTTCTATATCTTTAAGCTGAGATTCGGCCATCTCCAAATTTTTCTGCAGGTCGGTAATCTTGTGCTGGACCTTCTTTTTTTCGTCGTTGAGGGCATTATACCCCGTGCTGTTCTCTGTGACGAGAAGAATTTCCATCTGCACGATGATGTCGGCCAGCTGCATCAGGTCCTCCAATGTCGTTACTTTTCTCAGTTGCACTTTGACCGATTCTATTTGCACGAGCGCCTTGTTGATTTTTCCAAAATTTGGCTTAGACATTCTTACTGCCGTTATATATACTTATCTTAAAAGAGTTTGTGCCAAAAATGGCCGCAGAGACTCCGAGTGACGCGGAAGCGTTTGTGGAAGATAAGGAGCCGGGAGACGCCCCGGTTGCCCCCGCGCCCGTTGACAATCGCGTTGCGCTCAACATCAGCGACGCATGCGGGCTCGTTTCGAAGATTATTACAATGAACAGAATTGCGCTCGAAAGTATGCGCACCGAACTTAACTTTAACAAAAAAATCGCCGAATTTCGGCTGCATGAAAACAGAGTTGTTCGCGCGAAAATGGCGTTGATCGAACAACTTAACAATGTATTTGAGCTGCAACTGCATGAATTCACAGACGAACGACAGCGACAAACGGCCGACCTCTATCGGCAAATCAACGAGCACGACGAAAATAAGAAGTCAAAGGAGCTTGTCGACGAGATCCGGCGGCTTGAAGACATCAAAAGCGCACTGCAAAATCAGTTCATGCAGCTGGACGCGCAGATTCCCGACAGAAGACTTATCGTCAACTATAAGATTCGGCCGCCAAAGTCCAAGGATCAAAGCTGCTCAGAGGCCGCCCAAAACTACGTTGGAGAGGCCGAAATCGAGCTTGAAGAGGACTAAGAAATCCTTATGCACCGCATAACGGTACAAATCCTTTCTGCACTTATGCGCTCCCGCATAATGATACAAAAAGGGAAAACATATGCACCCTAACACAACCCACGGCGAGTTAGAGTACATATGCAATCCCTTCAAAGATAAAACCGCGGAATTCAAAATTGGCTTTTCAATTTTTGAAAGGCTGCCGCCTTTCGAACCGCCCATACAAAAAGGCTGCCGCCCCGAAGGACCCGCGGGCCTTCGAGGAACCGCCGCTCAAAAAAGGCTGCCCGCCAATACAAAAAGGCCGCATATACACGCCCCGCATTCCATTTTAAACGTTAAAATTGATTTTTTTGATGCGGAATTGTACTATTATGCAGCACATAAGTGCAATATGGATTCATCGCGGCGCAAATGTAAATGTCACCTTGAACAGTTGAAAAGGCATTCAGTTCATGTGCCGCGATATGATATGATAGAGATTGCATGTTGGAAATTTGACTGTCCATTCTCTGAATCGCACGTGACGGAGCTCGTCGCAAAGCTTATTGAGCTGTATACATTGACGTACATCAACTGTCACGACAAATCTCTGCTGCAAAAAATCCGCGCTCGAATGAATGGATCGTACATTCCGTACAAGATTTACCGCATGAACGCGAGCTCAGAGCGGCTGCTCGAGTCGCTTTATTCGACCTATTACGCGCATATCGACAAAACATCCGTCTATCTACAATGCGACATATACACGTATACGCGCCTTGTAAAGGAAGATATGCATGTTAACTATGCGTTTTGGGGACCGCCCGATGAATACTGCGGATATGATATTCGTGAAGACGCGAATACATATCCTAAAGAGTTCAGGGAGAAGGTCATGGCATTGCATAACATCGAAAAAATCGCACCGCCGATTGCCGATGCAGAGGAGAATTCGTGAGCGTATATTTTTTTATTCCATTTTTGAATTTAGTTATATGTTATACATTAAGTAGAACTTGTATCGCAATAAAAAACGAGATGTCGCTCGACGAGAAACACGATGAGATTGGGTTCGACTTCTGCGACAACGTCAGAGTGAAGACTCGCAGCGGCGCCGAAGAAGACCTAGACATCGACAAGATCACCGCGCGCATCCGCAACATCGCGAAGAGAGAGCCGCCGATCAATATCGCGACGAGTTACCTCGTTAAGCGCGTGTGCGTTTCTCTCGGCGACGGCATGACCACGGCCGAAATCGATGATATTATTGCGCGCATTGCCGCCGATGTGTCGTTGTATGCCCCGGAGTACGGCGCGTTTGCGGCAAGACTCGCCATTGACAATTTCCATCGGTCGACTCTCAACAACTTTCTCGACAAGACAAAGTTGCTTTACAGCCCGACCCATATGACTATCGACCGCAAGTATCGTCCGATGGTCACAAAAGATTATTGTAACTATGTCGAGCGACACCACGAGAGGATTTCCGCGATGATCGACTATAAGCGCGACTTTCTATTCGATTATTTCGGCTTTTCGACATTTAAGAAGCTGTACTCGCTCGGACAATCCGGCACCGACCACCGCGGAAAAGATATCACGCGGCTTGTCGAGCGGCCGCAAGATATGTTTATGCGCGTTGCCGTTGCGCTGCATCGCGACACGCATCCGGACGACATTGAAGAAGAGATGACTGCAATCAAGGATACATACGATATGCTGTCGACACATCTCTATACGCATGCGTCGCCGACGTATTTCAACGCCGCAACGCCAAGCGGACAGCTCGCGAGTTGCTATCTTTTCGGCGTCGCAGACACAACCGAATCAATCACGGAAGCCAACGGCGACATCGCTATGATCTCGAAGAACGGCGGCGGCATCGGTATTCATCAACATTCGCTGCGTTCAACGGGGTCACCGATCCGCAGTTCGAACGGTGCGTCCTCTGGCATTGTTCCGTTCAACAGAATGTTTGCGATGACAGTCCTTGCGTTCAACCAAAAAGGCAAGCGCAACGGCTCTGTCGCGGTATACTTGATGCCGCATCATCCTGACATTATGGAATTTCTCACGCTGAAGCTGCCGGAAGGCGTCCCCGAGATGCGCGCACGCGAGCTCTATTACGGCCTTTGGGTGCCCGATTTGTTTATGCGCCGCCTGATTGCCGATGCGACTTGGTCGCTTTTCGACCCCGACGGAACAGAAGACTTGTCGAATTATACCGGCAAAGAATATGAGCGGCGATATCTCGACCTCGAACGCAAGAAACTGTACAAGAAGCAAGTGCCCGCGAGAGCCATCTGGGAGCTCGTGTGCAACGCGCAGCGCACTACCGGTATGCCTTATATCTGCTTCGCGGACACTGTGAACGCGCTGAGCAATCAGAAAAACCTCGGCGTTATTAAGTCGAGCAACCTGTGCACGGAGATTATGCTTGTGTCGGACAATGAAGAAACGGCCGTTTGCAATCTCTGCAGCATCAGTCTCACCGCGTTTGTGCGCGATCGTGCAGACCCGCCTTGTAACAAGTTTCCCAGCAAGCCATATTTCGACTTCGACGCCCTCATCAAGACGACGCGCCTCTGTGTTCGTAACTTGAACCGCGTCATCGACAGTATGAAATATCACGTTGAAAAGGCGCGCATCTCGAACCTCATGCATCGCCCGATCGGCATCGGCGTGCAGGGACTCGCAAATGTTTACTGTAAGATGCGATATCCGTTCGACAGTGCCGAGGCAATGGAACTCAACAATGTTATCTTTGAGACTATCTATTATGCGGCGCTGCTCGAGTCCGCAAATATCTGCCGGCGCGAGTATGTTCGCCTGAAGGAGATCGCGAAACGCAACGGCTTCGTCGAAGTGACGCAGTTCAGCTGCGAATACAAGACGAATATCACTCATATTTACACCGATGAAGAACTGCCGACAGACGTATACGCATATCCCTCGATGAAAATCAACGGAGGTTCGCCGATTTCGAAGGGCATCTTTCACTTCGAGATGTACGTCACGCATGACCCGGCGACGCTTTCGCGCAGCGCCGACGAATGGAACAGTCTGCGCGACATGATCAAGCGGTACGGCGTGCGCAACAGTCAGCTCATCGCGCTCATGCCGACCGCAAGCACAAGCCAACTTCTCGGCAATAACGAATGCTTTGAGCCATTCACACACAACGTATACACGCGAAATACGCTCGCCGGCCTGTACTTCGTCATCAACGAATACCTCGTGAACGATTTGACGAAGCTCGGTCTATGGAGCAAAGATATGGCGTCTGCGATTATGATGCAGAACGGCAGCATTCAGGACATCGGAATTATCCCGAAGGAGATTCGCAATCTTTACAAGAAGGCATTTGAGCTTGACCAAAAGTATATTCTTAAGCAAGCGATCGACCGCCAGCGCTTTGTCGACCAAGCGCAGAGCCTCAATCTGTATTGCAAAACATTCAGTAGCAGAGAATTTACGCAGTATATGATTGATGCGTGGAGCCACAATCTGAAAACCGGCAAATATTACATTCATACCGAGGCAGGCGCGGAGCCGATTAAGTTCTCAATTCCGCCGAGTCTCGCACAGAAGATCCGCGAGAACTTCCAAATCGAAGAGAAAAAAGAAACGCAGGCGGCCGCAGCGGAACAGCCGACGCCAAAAAATGGTTTTCAAGGAAAGGGATCCTTTCCCGTTGAAGAATTCGATAGTTTCTACGATACCGCCCGACCTGTCATGCAGCTGATCGACAAAGAAGTCTGCGTTGCCTGTAGCTCATAGGGTATACTTCGTATACGCGTCACGCCGTTAATGTGTCCGATTGCGTCTCAATGTACTTCGGCGACTTCGGATCGATCTTGATCGTTTGCAGAAAATTCCCATCAACAACATCATCTTGCACGCGCGCTCTGCTGTATTGAGTGACTTGTCGCTCGAAAAAGTTATTTTTTGTGGCGACATTGATCGCGTCCATGAATGGAAACGGCTGTTCCTTGACGTCGGGAAACGGCGGCGCGTACAACAGATATTCCGCAAGTAGGTTCGCGCAATACTTGACATACTTGATCATCTCGGTTGCGTTCATTTCGACGAGCGCGATCGGCAGCACATCGTTGATGAAATTCGTTTCGAGCTCAATTGCCTCCCGAATGATCTGGTTGAAGTCCTCCTGAGGCACGCGCTCGACGATGTAATTGTTGTAAAATGTCACACTGAACATAGTATGCAACCCTTCATCGCGCGAAATAAACTCATTTGCCTGCTTCAGCGCCGGCAACTTACCGTCCTTGCAGATCCAAAAGATCGAACAAAACTTGTCCGGAAAGAGGACGCCTTCATATACGGCGTTCAAAAGGACGCGCATATTCAGCGACGGATCCTTCTTGATCCATCTCAGCAGCCAATTAATCAATGCGGCAATAACCGGACTCTCGAGCGCCGATTGTTGCGCGCGCTTTCTCTCTTCAATGTCCGGAAAATATGCCTCCAACAGCAGCGAGTATGTCTCCGTATGGACGTTCTCCATCATCTCTTGGAAGACGAGAAACGTCTTTGCCTCGAGAATCTTAATCTTTTCAAGATAACCGTCCTCGATACTTTGGTTAATGATCAGGTCGCTCGACGCAAAGAAGCTCAGAATGCCCTTGATATATCGTTGAACATCCGTCGGCAGCGTCTTAAACTCGCGCGCGTCGTTGTTAAAATCGATTTCTTGGGCATTCCAAATCGTGCTTTCATGCTTCTTGTAGAGGTTCCATAGGATCGGATTGAGGATCGGAAACAGGGTACAACGATCCTCCGGGTCAACGTGTGCGATTTTGTCACCGCTGCGAATGCTTGTTGCGGCCATCGTATATATAAACCGGCGTAATTTCAAAATTGGTTTTCATATTTCCCACTACTGTTTAGAAGAAAAAAAGAAAACTGAGTATTGTGATTCCCTATCATATTTCGTGTTTTTTCATCAAGTCTGTGACGCACGCGACTACTTTCGCGCGAAACTCATCGAGTGTGCCGTTGTTGTCGATGAGAATATCATAGGGAATCTCTGCGACGCCGGTCTCGGACGCGTGCGCGCGGAAGGGCGCGTCGCTCTTTTCATCAGACGGCCGCACAATTTTGATGACAATGCCGCCGATTTCCTGGATTGCTTTGGCCTCATCAGCGCGGCGAACGTCGGATACAATGATATGAGTCGGATTTTTCTGCACGAACTTCTTGAAAAGATTAATCCATAGTTGCCGCGCGAACGCTGATTCAGGGAAAATCTTCGGAAGAATATCACGGCACATATCTGTACCATATAATTGCATCCATACTCTTCCCGATACACCCCAATCGCTGTTGACTTTGAGCTTTTCTTCTTGTGTTCCATAGAGCTCGCTATGTTCAAAACCAAGAATCACGCCGATTTGTTTAAGCGGTCGCGCAAATTCATACTGCACGCTGCCGTCGAGTAGCTGCGCGGCAATGCTCGCGGCCGTATCTTTTCCCGCCCCAGACTCACCCGCAATACCAATTCGCAGCGACATGATGTCGAAAAACTCTTGTAGGGGCGCGGTCCCTTTGGAAAAATACTTTAGTATTTTTAATACATATAGTGCATAATAGTCGGCCTACTTTCAATTTCTGGGATGTGTTTAATAGAAGTTACGAGCGGCGAATCATATTTTGGCGGCGCCATCTTTGCCTTGTACTGCGAGAATTCCTCTTGACAGACCAGCGGCACGAGCTCTGTCGACGACTCTTCGACGCGCGCGTGATTGAAAATCTCCGCCATTTTGATGCTGACATCGACCTCGATGAACAGTATCGGCACGTCGTATCGCGACGCTTCCTCGAAATACTTCTTTCGCAACGTGTCGTTGTAGCAATTGTTGTCGAGAATCACCGTAATGTGCTGCGCGATGTGCTTCTTGAAACGATTGAACAGCTTCACCGGCGTATACTCGTCGCTGCCGAGACGGATGATCGCGTGTGTATCATCGTATTTGCTCTCGCGCCATTTGGAAATTATAGCGTTTGCGAGCCGCGTCTTACCGCAACAAGGTGCGCCGTAGATGAAAATCACGAAAAAGGGGTATGTCTTCTTTGCCGAATATGAGTAGAGGATCTGAAAGATTTTTTTGTTACGGAATGTTTTCACCTCCTCGACGTAATGCTCGCGCTGTTCCGGATGAATCGTCAAGCTGTTCCATATGAATTTCTCCCTTTTTGTTCTGTCGAGAAACTCGTTCACTGTCATAAATTTCGCGCCGATATTCCACGCGAATGCGCGGTCGATGTCGCTGAGCACCTTTTTTTCTTCCGAGAACGCACCGCCGTAGTTGCTAACGACGAGCGGCCGGTCTTCATCGCTGTCGTCGTCGGCGGTAGCGTCCTGCAGGGACACGCGATAATCTCCGTTCCATATGCGCTTTCGCTCTTTTCGATAGAACGTCTTCAACAGCCGCCACATGCCTGTGTGCGGCTTGAGAAAGCAGCTGCTTTTCGTGGCGGCGATGCATATGAAATCCATTTTTGTCTCATTGTAGATCCACTCGGCCTTATTCTTGATAAGGTTTGTAGTGACTTTGCCGTTGAGACGTTCCGCGTTCGTGAGAATCACAACGGACGCTTTTTGCCGCCGCAGCTTCGTCACGAACGCATCATCGCCGAATTCGAGCTCGCGTGGTTTCATCTTGTCGTACAAATGGATATTTGGTATTCTTCGCAGCAGGCAATCATTCATTTCCGTGATAATGATATTGGAACTATATGCGAAGCCGGGTGTCACGCCCACGATCGCATAGTTCGACAAGTCGCGCCATGCCAACTTATAGACATAGTCTGTCGAAAATACTTGCGCCATGTAATAATCTATTGATGATACGCGGGATTGTATGTTATATATGTAGTAAGGAAAAATACAGAAAAGCATTATTTTGAGATGTTCGACCACGGCATTCTTATCGGCATCATCATCTTTCTCGTGATTGTGATCATCACATTCGTAGCTGTTATCTTTTGGCCGCGCCCAAAATGTTTTTTCGACTACAAAAAATACTATGCGTTTTTATCTTCAATAGAGAAAAAGGACGTGTATGATGCGGCGGTCGCGCAGTGTGCCGCTGTCGTTGCGGCCGCGCTGCCTGAACATTCGATATGCGACAGCAAAAATCTGCGGCTGTATAGCTTGTATACCACCGGCGACACCGATGGCTCACAGCCCCGCAATGAACTTGACAAAATGCCTGCGCTGCAAGAGATTCTTTCGCCGCATATGGACACTGTGAAGGGCGTCTACATATGCGATCTTGACAGGTACGCGAGCACGCAGCGAATGTATGTTCACAAAGATCTCGCGAATACAACCCTGCGTGTGGCCTTGCTGATGACGCCGCTATACGATTGTAAGATTTGGTGCGACGGCGAAACGAAATTTATGCGGCCGAATACGCCTATTTGCTTCGATCACAGTCGCGAAAACATCATTACGAACACAAGTTACTATGAAAAAACAAGTTTTCTAATCATTGACTTGGTGCGGCCTAAGTCGATTCCATACGGAATTTCCAACAACACAAATAAGAAATGTCCTTTATGCTAAGACTTTCTTTTAGAAAGTGCCGCGACACTACGCGTCACATGCGGAGGCGCCAGAACCGCGCGCTTTGAGCGCTTCGATTTCTTTGTACAGCGGTATAATATGTTCTTCTACAATATTCGACATAAGATCCTGATCGAGTGATGGCCGCGTCGTTTTTCGGATGCTTCTTGCGAGGGCCGATCTGTGCTCCTTCATCATTTCTTGAAATTTTGTTTCGACCGTCGGCTGATTGTCAATGTACGCTTTGACTTCATCGAGTGCGCGTCTTTGCGTATCTTGTTGCATGTGTTCCATGTCCTTGCGGATAGACCCGATTTCCCTTGTCATCGCGGCCATCACAGTCACACGCAGGTCGAGTACCTTTTTGTGAATCTGCTCATTTGATTTTTCGATCTGTGACTTTTCGTTCTTAAGATTCTCAATTTCAATTCGCAGCTCTTTCATCTCGATTTCCATGCGCATATTTGCCGTCGTGAGCTGCTCGATCAGCCCCGCCATCATGCTGTACATTGTGCCAACAATATTTTTTGTGTCCGCTACACGTTCTGCGTCGCTGGCGACTGTGTCGCTGGTGACTGCACCGGCATCATCAATGTTTGCGTCGCTGGCGACCGTGTCGTCGTGCGTAATAAGACTATCGCGACTCTCTGCAACGGCTTCTCTTCGTACAATAACACTGCCTTGCTCCGAGGCGGATGCAGAATCCGGCGTATAAACGACCGACATTTTCGTGTGTATAATATAGATTTGTAAAAAAATGCGAGCGAAAGACATATTTTTCGGCGTGATAATCGCGATTATTGTGCTGTTGCTGATCGCATATTTGTATGCGTATTACGCGAAATGGTCGCTTGAGAACCCCACAAGTGACTATGCGATGCCCGTGTACGGCACCGATTTCTACAAATACATATCGTTTTGGGTCAAGTATTATACGACTTTGATCAATGTGAGCGTGTAACTTTATGCCACCATTTCCAGCTCAATATGAGCGCCGTGCTTATAACCGGCCAGCACAAGATCTTCAAATTTGTATGTGGTGATATCGTCGCGACGCTGCCGAATGTATAAATGAGGGAACGGATGCACTCCGTCGGCGTTCAAATCGCAGATCGCGTCCAATGCGTTCTCGTACAAATGCATATTTGCAATGTTCCAATATAGTTTTCCCGGCGGCATGTTGAGTTGCGCGCAGAACAGTCGCAGCAATATGGCGCCGCCGCATACATTCCAACCGCCCGCAAGCACACAGTCGCTTGATCTTTGCGTCATCACAAGGCTCAATTTGCCTTCATCATGCACAAATTGGTAGGAATAAACGCATGGAGGCAGTGGCGCTTGTGAAATTTTCGACGGATCGAACAACATAATGAGGGCACGCGTCGAGTTGATGTCGCGCTTCAGCTCTGTCAAGCAGCCCGTCAGCTGATCGGTGCCTTCGCCGTCGTAATTGTCGAGGCATGTCTTGTACTCGGCGCCGTAATGCCGAAAGTTGAACCCATACGAAGGCCCCATATCTCCGACAGGCAGATGTTGAAGGCCGCATTTGTCGAGAAATTCGCGTGTCGTGTTACCGCGCCAGATGTTGACGCCGCGTTTTTCGAGAATTTTCGAGTCGCTTTCGCCGCGCAAATACAGCATCATCTCTTCGAACACGCCTCGCAGCCATGTCTTTCGGTATGTGAACAGCGGAAAAGTATTGGCGCGCATGTCGAATGTGAATGACTTGCCGAAGTCAGCGAGCCTCTTGTAAGGTGTGCGATTAGGCATCGGCGGTTTTGTGCGCAGCTTGATTAGCTCTTGAAGGACTTGCGTCTCCTCATGGTTGCGCCGCTCGTAGAAAATTACACTTGCGACTCCCGATAGTTCTTTCGGAGCGCTCGCGGTGTATGCGGAAAGAGCAATTCTGTCTACGTCGAGATGCTGATCGCAAATATGGTCTTCCTTAATTTCCGTAATGATGATCTCGTTGAGAAGATTCTTCTCCGCAAACGCATAGAATATCTCGAGGCCGCCAATAACATACCACCTTTTCTTCGGAAAATTGATAGCGAGCCACGGTACGACTGCGTCGATACTATGCGCAACAATGAGGTTTCCTTTAATTTCTTTTGCCTCGTAGCAATTGTCGGCGGTAATTTCGAATGCGCCGTCGATCTTATTTGACGTCAGCACGATGTTGACGCGGTTTTCGAGAGCGCCGTTCGGCAGACTTTCAAAGGTTTTTCTTCCCATTACAATCACGTTATGCAGCGTTTGGCGGCGAAAGAACAGCAGGTCTTCTTGTACTTTCCATGGGATCGTACCGGCATTGCTGAAACCATTGTCGTTGCACAGCGCCGCAATCGCGCTGAAAGGCATTTGTGATGTGTATAATCAGTCGTGTACCCTATATTCAAATTTGAAATAACCATTTAAAGATACTTATCCTCTCCTCAAATAAGCATTTTTTAATGGCGGAACAGAGCGCGGAAACAAAGGCCCTAACGATACACAGAAAATTCGATTTGCCTTTTCGGCCGGAAGAGCTCACGCCGCTGCCAAATGAGTGTTATCGCGGCAATTACACGGATATTCGGCGACATAGTATGCTCATAATCGGAGGATTACTCCACGCATACGAAGCTTTTCGAAAGAAGCCGCTGGCCGTGCGTCAGTATATCGTTGCGGAACTTGAGCGCGGCATAAATAACGAGACGATCGAGCGATGCAGTGAACTGAAAGTGCCTAATGTAGTAAATGATCCGCGGTATAACATTGTTTATTGGCAAACATCATATCATATCACAGGAAATATCGATGTCGATCTTGTGGGCGATAGCGGCTTTGTCGATAAAATTCTCGCTGTTGACTTCGAGTGCGTGAATGTCGCGAAGATTTCTTTTATTGAAATGCACCCAAACAAGCACAAAAATGTGCTCGCATATCTGCAAACCGCGAAATCTTCGCATGTTCACCAGCGCACGAGTACTATGTATAAGTGCCGCAAGTGCGGCGAAAGTCGATGCGAAATCCGTCATATCATCAATCGCGCCCTCGATGAAGGCGGAAATCTCGAAATAACATGTGCGAACTGCCGTTATAACTGGCAGGCATAGATGCCTAGCTCCGCAAGCGTAAACGCTTAGCCCGCAGGCATAGATGCCTAGTCTTTTCTTCGCGAAGTATTTTCTAAAGGGACTGCGTCCCTTTAAAACCCTGCTCTCAATTTGTCGACACCAAAACAAGTTTCTTTTTCTTATATTTTTTCTACTGACTGCTTATATATACCTCAAAAATGTCGTGGACGACTGCGATCGTGGTTGTGCTGATTGTGATTGTGCTTTACGTTCTGTGGAACGATATTCGGTATGCGCTCGGCCTCTATACGCCCACCGACTGGTCGTGCACAAACCCCGATGCATTTGCGTCGCCGCTAAGACGAAACCGGTATGGTGACATCGAATGTATGGCGAAGGACGGCAAAAACTGTATTTACGACGGCAAGACGACGTGCGCACAATGGGCGGCTGCTCCACCGACCGACTTGAAACCACTCGCATGCGGCTCTGCACATAAGGTCGCATGGGGCGGAACTGGCTATGAAGACCCCAATCACTGGTGCGCAACGGGACACAAGGGGCTGCCGCCGTTCCCGAAGGCATATGTTAAGAAGTGGGCGTAATCCGACTTCGCAAAGTAAATCGACTTCGCAAAGTAAATTTCAGTATATTTTTTGCAATCCTTATATATACCTAAAGAGGCTGTGCCTCTTTAAAACCCCGCCCGATTCTTATACCTTGAAAAATGTCGTGGGTGACTGCGGTCGTAGTTGCGCTGATTGTGATCGTGCTATATTTGCTATGGAATGACATTCGCTATGCGCTTGGGCTGTACACGCCGACGGACTGGGTATGCGCAAACCCCGATGCATTTGAGCCGCCGCTAAGAAGAAACCGATATGGCGATGTTGAATGCATGGCGAAAGACGGTAAAAATTGCGTTTATGACGGCAAGACAACGTGCTCACAGTGGGTAGCAGCTCCACCAGCCGACTTGAACCCACTTGCGTGCGGCTCCATGGCGAAAGCCGTGTGGGGCGGAACTGGTTATGAGGATCCCGGACACATGTGCGCAACGGGACATAGGGGGTTGCCGCAGTTCCCGAAGGCATACTTCAAGAAGTGGGAATGATCACAAAAAAATATGTGTCGACAGACATTTACGCGGCCGCGTAGAGTTCCTTGACCGTGGCGACGCATTTCACGAGCTGTTCATTACTTTCAACGTCATGTGGCTCAACAATAATGCAAATGTTATTTTTTTTCGCATATGCAACGACACTCGCGACTGCCGACTTCGCGGGTTCGATGCCGTACCACATCTTGTCGTTGTGCGCGAATGGCAGCGCGTGCTTATCTTTGTAAACATGAAAGCCGTTTTGAGAGCCATTGAGATGAAACAGCGCGATATACTGCGGATATTTAAGGCCGCTGAGCCATGTATCCATCTCTTCGCGCGTCTGAATATGTTGTCCGAGCGCCCAGATATGAGAAGTATCCACGCAGATACCCCACCAGCGGCCGCTCTCGTCACCTGTCGCGGCATTAACCGCATCCACAAGTCGATTGATTTTCTCTCCAGTTTCGAAAGTCATATCGTTGGGCGTGCTTGCGGCCATCTCGATAATGACGCGCACCTTTTTTTCGACGGCGTAAGGATGCAACTGCTTCATGACCGCGACATAATTCTCGAGAGGCACGTGCATCGTGTGAATAACAACGCCCCATGCGCCGATTTCGCTCGCGCGCGTGATATGATCGCGCACTAATTTCATTCCTTTTTCTGCCTTTTTCTCATCTGAATTCCAGATTTGCGTGGTGACATATGCGCCGTGCACGACGAGCGATATGTTCTCGCATGCCGCTTTGATGCCGTCATCGTCAAGTTTCATGCGTTCACCGGATAGTTTGACGTGCGTGAAGATCTGTGCGGCGTTCACGTCGAAATATGTAGCGGCCGTCTGCAGCGACTTCGACATTTTTGTGCCCTTGTCGACATGAAAACCAAGCACCAGATGTGATTCCGCGGCCATCTTTGTCGGTATCGGGATGATGTATACACTCAAATGAAAATTCAAAAAAAAGACAAAGAATCTCGCTTATGAAGCGAAGAAGGCGCGCCCCCTTCAAATCGCGACTTTCCGCGTGTCATACATTCCGAAAAATTTCATCAGCTTAAGATGTTCTCTGCTGAAGAAAATATGCATTTCGGTTGACGTGCGAACATGTTCACCAAAGGCGCCCGTGCATGTGACGGTGATACTTTCTTGAATATACACGCATTTGCTATCAAATTTGTGAACACCGAGAGATCGGCCGATGTGAACCATCGACGGGAAGAACGTCTTTATTAAACGAATGTCCGAGTTTGAGAGACCGGTGTACGCGATCATATAAAGTTGCATATCTTTTTCGTCGGTGTACGAGTATCCCACGATTGTTTTCTTACGTAGTTTTTCTGTAATTTTCAATACGCCGTCGCGCGTAAGAAGCTCCTTTCGCTCTGTCAAATGAATGAGCGTGGTCATTTTGTAATTTTGTCACTGGATATTCATTTTTTTCTATGCAATTGCGATCGTAGTATACTCACGCAACGTTGTCTCTATGTCGAAATTCGCCTTTTTGTACACGATTGCGCGCGACTTCCATTGATTTGCGAGCTTCACATTCACGTCGACGATGTCATAAATATGGCGCCGCGCCGTTGTATCGGAGTTAATACGCAGAATTCGTCCGATTGTTTGGTCGATATTGGAGCGGCGCGGCGTCGCCAAGATGATACCTGTCATGCGAGGAATGCTCTTGCCGGTGTCCATATATTGGTATGTTGTGAAAATTACCTTCGCCTGTTCGCTTGCCGTCTTCATTTCGGCGTCACTTGCGCCGCCGATCACACGCATATATTCTTTGTCGTTCGAGACAATCGCGGCGCCCTCTGTACCCTTCGCGTATGCCTCGGCGTTCTGTCTGCGCTCCTTTCGCGTGTTATATGCGCGCATAAGCACCGCCAGATACTCGCAACGATCCGCAAACACGAACAAATACAGGTTTTTCGAGAGTGCGTCGTCGATACAGTCGAGCACAACTTCATGGCGATAAGGATCTTCGCATACCATTGTGATGGTTGACGACGATGAAAATGTCCCCGTGCCCGTATTTGAGATGTACTTTGTGTAGACGGGGCTGCCTGCATACTCGATTTTATAAACGGTCGCAATGAATGTAACCTGCGCAGGTAGATCATCAGCGGGGCATTCCTTGATGAATCTTTCGTAACCGAAGATCGGCCCGATGTTCCAATGCACGATTTTGTCAAAACCATCGGCGCGGTTGTTGGGCGTTCCCGACAGTCCAAGCATATACGGCGCCTGAGCGCTTCGGAAGACTTGTCGACTCTCGTTGTTTGCGTATTTGTGGCATTCATCGAAAATGATTAGATTGAAATTCTTATAGAATTCGAGCGCGGACATTGTCCGATCGCCCGCGGCAGTGCGCAGTTTGAAGCTATCCTTGGCGGCACTCTTGATGATTATGAAATTGACAAGACCGAGACGCTTCTTTCCCGAGTGATATTCGCCGATATCGTCGTCGGTAAACTCCGGAAAACATGAGCGATATACCTCTTTCCACTGCTGCAATGTCACACTCGAGTGAATGACGACCGCGGTCGCGCCGTATATGCTCGTGAAATATGCGGCCGTGTGCGACTTGCCGAGGCCGGGAGGCATGTCAATAATGCAGCCGGTCTGCCCTTCTTTGAAGCGTTCGGCTGTGAAAAACTTGCCTTTAATCTCTTCGATCACTAGTTTTTGTATCGGCGACAGCTTACATTCGAAGCGAAACTTAGTGCTGGTGGCCGTGACCATCGGCACACAAGGCTGTATCTGTGATGTAATCGTGAGTTGTCTGCAGCGATCGATCAGCGGCTGATACGCCGCGGCATGTTTCGGCGGTGTATGGTGCAGAAGCGTATGCAGGCCATATCGCGGCAATATGTAACGCTTCCGTTCTTCATCGCGAATGAACCCTCGTGCATACTGCACGGTGTTGAGAATCGTTTGAAATTTCAGTGTGAAATACTTCTCGAGAAGTACTCTTTCATCGTTTTTCAAAAAAGTAAAGGGCACAAATATACCGCTACGCGTAAGTGAAAGGGTTTCCGCGGCCATGCCGGTGAAGATTCCCTGATGATTTCCTCTTCACTCAACACTTAGAGGTGCGATTTCAATTTTAGAAGGATTTACAGAATCGGCACTCTTGCAATTTACGAAGAGCACCTTGGGCCGTTTCTTCCGCGGCGACTCGATTAACCATGAAACAACCGCGTACAAAATGTAGATCACGAGCAGTATGATCAGGCCGATGAGATACGAAATGGCGGATGTCGGCGGCGTGCTTTCGACGGCGCCGCCGGTGTATCGCGGTTCGTATGGGCTGACATGTTTTGTATGATGGAATTGCTCACCACTGCCTGTCTTGCTATCTTGAGGATATATGCCGCCGTTAATTTTAGTGATAAGGCTATCCACGTAATTCAAAATAGTTCCTAAATGCGTTTGTATTTCGTTATCTTCCTTTGAATAATTGAGTGTCACCTTATCTTTGCCGTCCCTCCTCTTTTGTATTTTTTCTTGATATTCCCGCAACGCGTCAATCAGCACTACTTTTCCATCATTCCAATTTTCAGCAAAGGTCTTCAAAAACTCGTTCGTTTCTAACACAAGCTCATCGATATACGTGAGCATAAGGTCAATTTTGTTTTGCATTGTGAATTTTTGCGTTTTAAGCTTTTTATCAAAATCGGCTTTCTGTGTAGTTAGGTACCTGTTTTCTTCATTTAACCTTTTGATTTCCTCGGCTTGCAATCCGTTTTGTACATTGAATTGCTCAACACGACTTGCATACGAGTTTAATTCACTCGCTTGTTTATTGATCTTTGCCTTTTGTTCGTCAACGATTCGTTGCAATTGATCCGCAGAGCTTGAGTTTTGATAGGCATTTTGCAGACTGGTTCGCACCTTTTCGAGTGTCTCGTTGCTCTTTTTCAGATTGATTCTTATGTTTTTGTTTTCTTCCTCGAGTAGCTTGTATTCATCTTCTTTTAATCTTAGTCTTTCCTGAAGCTGCGAATAACGTTTATCCGGGGCCTGTATCTTATATTCGACCCTAGGAGGAGCGTCGCTTGTGTCACTCGCGAGTTGCTCCGTTATTTTTCTAAGTCTCGTGTTTTGATCAATCAGAAAATCCACGCCATTATGGATCCCTTCAACTAGTTTTCCATCGCTAATTTGCACACCATATCCTTTTAGTTTGTCAAATATCACTTGCAGCTCGACGAAAATATTCGCAAATGTTTCGTTATACGCAGCTTTTTTCTTTTGTTCCTCGAGCTGTTCCTTGTAAGTTTCTATGGAACGTTCTAATTCTGCGATTCGTTCTCGCAGCTCTGCGATTGTAGTATCTTTTTCTGTGTTTTCCTGGCGGCAAGTTTCCAGTTTTCCTTCTGTCGACGTTAGCCTTTCCACACAGGCCGCAAGTTGATTTGTAGCAAGGGCTAGTTGCTCACGCAGATTTATCAAGTCTTCTTGTTGCTGCTGCAACTCTGCCTTCTGTTTGGCGTTTTCTTCGGTGAGCTGATTGATATTTGCACTCAACAATCTCCGCGTGTCTTCTGCGGAACGTTCTGCCTCGTCATATCTTTCCCTATCTCGATCGTGCATCGCCTTTAACTCTGTGTATGCTTCCAACAGAGCGTTATGTGCGCCCTGTTTCTTATCTTCTAATCCTTGACCAGACAGTTTTGTCAGCGCATCGTCGAGTTTTCCATATATACCGACTAAATTGTCGCCGTGATTTCCGAGCAATTCTTGTAATTGCCTCATTACAATTTTGCTATAACGTTCAATTAACTCATAACCCTCCATCGCTTCGCGTACATCTTTTGTATCTTCAAGGTTTCCGTCGCCGGATAACTTTCGGAAACTCTGATAAATTTTCAGCACATATACCGCAAATGCATCGCGCTCTGCCTGTAGCTGAGCGGCCAGCTGTGTAAGGCGCTCCTTATCCTTACTCAGTTGTTTGTTTTCTGCGTTTGTTCTGTTTAGCTCATTTATATACCATTCAATTCGCGCGCGCAAATCCGTGATTATTTGATTTCTTTTACCCAACGTCAAGCGTTGATCTGAGGCATCTTCTTGCAGTTGCAAAATAATAGCGGTTAACTCGCCATTTCTAATGAAAAATCGATCGCCACGTGCGGTTGCCGCTGCTAAGTCTGTACGTAGCTGACGAATATCAGCTGCAGACTTTTGCTCCGATGTTCTCATCTGGGTTCTCATATTGTGAATATGCTCAGCAACCTCACGATTGAGGGCGTTTAGTCTGTTTATGGCCGCATCTCTCTCCGCAATAATGCGTCGAAAACGCAGAATATCCCGTTCGAGTGCCGTGATTCGTGCCGCTTGTTCGCGCGTTACAAACAGCATTTCCTGATTAATTGGGTGATATGTCATCTCATTTTCGACATAAACAGTACTATGCGTCGTTGAAAAGATCTCTTTCAGTGCCTTGTCGACAGTTTGCCGCAGCTGGTTATACATCGACTGCTTCATGATTTCGTCGCTGCAGTTGCATTTTGATTCCTTGATTTCCGCTCTCAGCGCGTCAAGGCGCCGCCGCAGGAACTTCTTTTTTGCCTCATCGATCTGCGAAACGCCTTCAATGAACTTCAGCGATATGTCGATTTTTGCAATCGCATCTGATCGTAACTTTTCAAAGTCACTCATGCTCTGTATGTTCGTCGCATATATTATACACAAAAAAAGAATCGCCGAAATCAAAATCTAAACGCAGCTCTTGCATTCATCAATCACAAGCGCCAACTGCTGTTCGTCGAGCTTGTCTCGATACTGCGTTGCGATCGCGCCGATTTTGGCGCGGATATCTTCAATCAGCTGCAACACATCATCGGTGTGTTCATTCGCGATATATGCGTCGCGAACATGCAGCGGCGCCTCTTTAAGCGCGTCGGAGGTGATTTTCGCGGCACATTCAATGATTTCATTACGAATAATCTGCTTGTTCGCTACAATACCCACTGTCGGATCCTTGTCGAGCATCGCGAGCGACTGCCACAACTTCATCGGGCGCCCAGTTGTGCATACAACCATGCCACCTTCAACGCAGTCGCAAATGGCGTCGAGCAGTGCCGTCTTCAATGCCTCGCGGTTTGAGGTGTTGCCGCTGCAATGTATGCGCTGCCAAATCGTCGTGATCACCTCTTGTTCGCCAATTGTGCCGTCGAAAAATGTGGGATAATTGTGATCGAGCACACCGAACAGCTTGTGTACCTTTGAAGTGTCGGCGGTCAGCGACTTAACGCGATCAAACATATAGGATTTTACCTCGACATACGAGTGCGCAGTGAGTTCCGGCTCCATACTATTTTCGTTTCTGACCTTCTTGAATTGCTCAGAGAACTCCTTCATCAATGTTTTGTCGTGAACATTTTGAGGATCGGATGTCCAATATTGCGTCGAGAGTATCTTCTTCTCTGCCTTTTCAGGATCGTCATCGCGAATATGTTCATATGGCTTTGTCTTTCGCTCATGATGAGCGGTTGCGAATATCTCATCCTGCAGCATCGCAACAATAACGTCGATGCCATCGATGTCGATATCTTCCATGTAAAGCTCCTGAAAATCTTGGAGGCGGTCCGCAATAAAAAGCACTTCGGCCGCAGGAATGTCATAGTCGTCGTCAAGAAAACGATTCTTTGTTTCTCTGGTTTTTGCATCGATAATATCGTTAACGGCCGTTTGAAATTCGCGCTCTGCCGCATTGTAGTCGTGCGCGTGCACCAGATGAACAACGCCGAGACGGTATCGGTCGATCGGCTGCATATGAGTTATGTTTTTTGCTTCTTGAATGGCGCGTTTTGCCTCATCGTCGAATGCGTCGCCGTGTAGATTCCGAAAGTGATGACGGAACTTTTTCTCTGAAATAGTCTCGCCGCCGAACTTGATTTCCTTAAACAACAGATACAAAAGCACAATCACGCATACAATGACGAACGCAATGAAGATGCCTCGCAAGAACTGACTTGCCATATTGCCGTGTACACTATAAAAAAATATAAAACTTAAAAACAAAAAGCCTATGTGCGCGGTACTTATGTACGCGGCACTTACGTGCGCAGCGCCTCTGCGATACCTGCGACGTCGTATCCGCCGGTCCTGACAACGCCGCGCACACTTTCGTACGCAACGGGATCCATCCAAGGAAATACCTTTCGTGCGGTACTGTAATCGGTCATTCCATATCTCTTTTCTACTAACTCCTTCGCGAGTTTCTCAGCCGTGTCGCCGCTTGGTTGCACAAGCAGCCCATCTTTTCGTGTGCATATAAGCAGCGCAATGACAACAATTATGATAAGCACGACAAGAAAGGCATCTCGGTCTGTCGACGGCATGGTGAACGGCGTATATTATAATCCAGAAATACAAGCGGCGTCGTATATTAACAGAGTTTTGTCGCTGTATGTCTCGGCCCATTTCAAAAGGCGGGTTACGCTTACAAATTCTTTCATGATGATGGGGCTACCATCAGCGTTTTTTGCGCTGAATGTTTCCGTGTCGACGGGTTCAATCGACGATTCGATCGCGCGCAACAATGGCGCATCGGCCGCATCCGCAACCTCATTGATGACGATGTCGACGGGCGTCGGGCAATATGATCTGAGCGTGAGCCAGCGAAAATGATATTTGAAGTAATTCAGCGCCGCTTGAAAGGTATGATCGGAATGCTCAATAATAT
>JACCDK010973682.1_pt1 | contig 28872 bp, 21 predicted proteins | sample 7445871 | NCBI WGS metagenome assembly JACCDK01 (sample SAMN15323436, study PRJNA562643) | freshwater metagenome | isolation source: river surface water | place: USA:Blue River Watershed | collected 2017-08-15 | reverse complement strand
AGACGGGTCGGTGCTGCGCGCGCTGGCATTCGCGTTATCCCCAGTTTGGGCGGCATCTGCTTGGACTGCACTCGAATTGGCCGCTTCAGAACCCGTATCTTGGGCGGCTGAGGATGGTTTTGCAGCAGCCGGTTGCGATGCTTCTTTTTCTTCTTCTGATTCTTGCGATTCGGTAGCCTTGGCTGCTGCAGCATTGCGCGCCAGAGGTTCCCCTCCATTCTTAACGACCTCGGCATCGACGATGGCCTCGGCAGCCTGAATGTCGGCTTGGGCCGATTGAACTTGCGCTTGCGCCGCCTCTACATCAGCAGCGGCCGCATTAATTTGCGCTTGGCCTTCATCGCGATAAGCCTCGACCTCGGTCAAGGTTTGCGCACACTGCGCTCCCATACTGGCTTGAGCTTCTTGCACCGCGGCCTTTAGACCTGCCATTTCAGCAGCCAAACCAAGTAGGCCGGCGTTGACATCGTCGTTCACCGACTCGGCTTCGGATGCTGCACTGGACATGGCCTCCTCAGCTTCAGCTTGAATGCTTTCCATCGAACTGGTGGCGCCTTCCAAGCCAGCTTGTGCTTCAGTTTGGGCACTGCTGGTGATTTGCACAGCCTGCTCGGCGTCGTCGCGGCATTCTTGCAAGGCATCGTCCAGCGATGAAATGGTCGCTTCTTTCTGAGCCATGCTGTCCGCATCGTTTTGCGCGCTGGCTTGCAAGGCTTCATCGGCTTGCACCAGCTTTTCATTCTCGGCTTGTGCATCGTCAGCTGCGCTCTGTGCCTCCTCCACGGGCTTTTGCAGAGCCGTTTTGGTTTCTTCACGCAGGGTTTGCACCTTTGCCTCAAGGCCATTGACGTCAAGACCCGCCTCCTCGGCCTTGTCCCGAGCAGTTTGCAGCAGCTTTTGAGCCACCGGCGGCAAGCCCGCCATTTGCGCATCAACTTGTGTCAAGGCTTGCTGCAACCCTTCATTGAGGCGAGTATTTTGGGTCTCAATGGCGGTCAAGGCTTGATCGACCATGTCTTCCGCACGTTGCAAGGCGATGTTTATTTTTGTCTCTGCTTGGTCAAGCACTTTGTCTAGCGCGGCGCGGCCTTGGTCCAGTGTTGCGTTGACTTGAACGAGCGCTTGGTCAAGAAGTGAACGCAGGCGCTGACCAGGAATTTCTATTTGTGCGCGCAAGGTGGCCAAATGCGCGTCTAACTCGTCGAGCTTGGTTTGCATTGCATCAGCGGGCGGCGTCAGCTGCGCCTTTGCTTTGTCTATCAGGCCATGCGCCTGGTTGCCAACCGCCTCAATTTGGTCTTCGACAGGTTTAAGCGCTTGCGCCGTCAAGCTAAGGACTTTATCGTGCAAAGCCTGAATTTTTTCATGGGGTGCAGCTTTTGCCAAGAAGTCGTCACGGACTGCCACAACTTGGTCAATCAAGGCCTCTGGTTTGGGTTTGATGGCATCAATCGCTGCATGCATTTTTTGCGAAATTAGCACCAACTTGTCTTGGGCAAGCACCAAGGTGTTTTGGAGTTGAATCAGCAAGGCCACCAATTTGTCAATGGCCAATTGGATTTGCGCCATCACTTGGCTGAGCACATCACGCAAAGCGTCCACAGCCGCTAGCGCTTTGTCCAGCAAGCCTTCTGCCGTTTTCCCTGCGGTTTTAACCGTGGTTCGGGCTGCGGCAATGGTGGTCTTGATGCCTGGCAAGCTCTGCTTGACACCCATGAAAAGCGTGCGCGCCACCATCAGCGGTGGTGCTCGCATTTGGTAACGTGTGCAAATGGTGATGGCGTCATCGCAAAGGGTGCCCGCTTGGTCAAGTTCGGCGCTGGCTGCCACCAAGGCGCTATCGGCCTGCTGCACAAAGTTGGCAATTTTGCCCCGAATGTCTTCAATCAATGCTTGTGCGGCGTCGATTTGGTCGGTCACGACACTGAAGCGCTCAGGCAATGCGGCCAATTGCGATTTGATGTTGTCAATTTCTTCGCTCAACTCGGTGATGGCTTGTTTAAAGCCATCCAATGCATGGTCAACGCCTCCCGCTGCTTGGTCCAAGGTGCCCAAAAGAGCCCGGACGACTTGTCGAACTTGGTCAATCAATGTGTCAATGTTGCCGATCACGCCATCGACGATGTCGCCAACTGCCAAGATTTGTTGGGCCACGCCATCCATGGCGGTTTGCACCTTGGCAATGGGAATGTTGAGCGCTTCAGAAAGTTCGTCGACGTTGCCATGAAAACCGTCGATCAAGTTTTGCAGGTTCTGCAACTCAAGTTGCAGTGCAGACACCGTATCGATCAATCTTTGTTGGATGGGCTTGAGCAATTCGAAGACCTCAACTACCAATGCGGTGATGTCGGCCGCAAGTTTTTCAACCATGTCTGCACAACCATCTGCCATGTGGCCAAGCTCGACCTGAACCGCATCAGCTTCGCTTCGAATCCCTTGGCTGATGTCTTGGATGCTTTCACGGGCTTGGTCGCCAGCGGTTTTTGCCAGGAGGCGCAAGTCGGTCAAAATTTGCTGACGGGCCTCAGGCGAAATTGTCTGAGTTGGGTCCTTGAAGGCCAACAAACTGGCTTGCAGCGGTTCCAACTGGTTGGCCAATGCAACCAATCTTGGTTGGACCCCTTGTGCTTTTTCAGACAAGGCTTGCACCCGGTCCAGCAAATTGTTGACGCCAGGCATCACGTTGGACAAGTCAGGCCGCAAGGCGACCACCCGCTCGGGTAGAGCCGCCACGCCGCCAGCGACGGCCTTTAAATCACCGGCCAGGCCGCCCAAATTTTTGCCAGCCGCCACCAAACGAGAACCCGCTGATGCCAATTGTCCTGGGATGGCCTGCAGGTCTTTGTGCAAGTTGGTCAGTGCAGGCGACAAGTCGTTTGCAATTTCGCCGGGGCTTAGAGGCCCTGCAAGTGCACCTAACTCGCGTGTAATCTGCGCAAATTCACTGCCCATCTGAGTGACAGTTTTTTGACCTTGCACCAAAGCATCGGCCAGTCCCGTACTTAGGACTTCACCGCCTTGCTTTGCGGCAGCGGCAACTTGGGCGGCCCCTTCCGTCAGGGCGGTCTGCGCGGTCGTAACGAACTTCACTGGCGTGCTTTACAGCTTGTCCAAGGTTTGGGTAATTTCGGCACTGGTGCTGTCCATGGCCGTTTTGACGTCAGGTACTTTGTTGGGCGCCGGCGCCATGGAACCCGAAGCGCCTTGAACACTTTTCAATGTACTGCTGATTTGATCCAATGATTGCTGGACTTCAGGCAACACTTCGGCACCTTCAATTTGTACATCTTCCAGCACATCCAAGAGTGGCGGCAAGACGGGCATCACCGGCACATCGGACAAAGAGGGCATTCCAGCCAACGGTGAGCTGCTTGAAGTGGCCGTACTGGCGGCGGTTAAGCGCCCCAAAGGAAAGCCATTTGAACCGGATGAGGGGCGCTCCATTTTGGCCAGACGCGACTCAATGCGCCCAATGGCATCGACCAGCCGAGTGAACTGATCCAAGAACTGCGCAAATTGATCACGTTCCATACCCACAAAGCCTCGAATTGGAAGATAGGCGATTTAAACTTCTCTGAAGTTAAATCAAAAAATAATACCATCTGCTTATCGCACAGAACCATACCAATTTTGATAAGGCAAAGAAAATTCGTGAAATTTGCAACACTCAAGAATTTCCCTGATATGTCTTTATTTATTCATTTCAAATGGTTAAAGTGTTAAATCATCCTCGTGATGACAAAAATGATAGGCTTAATCAATTAGCCTTTACTACACGCATCAAAAACAGGAGCCTCGTATGTCAGACAGTTTGCAAAAGTGGGTTGGGCGCAATCGTCCACCTCGTGTCCAAATCACCTATGACGTTGAAATTGGTGATGCGGTTGAAAAGAAAGAGTTGCCACTGGTTGTGGGTTTGATGGCAGATCTGAGTGGACAGCCTTTGTTGCCACCGGCCAAGCTGAAAGACCGTCGATTTGTAGAAATCGATCGCGATAACTTCAACGAAATCATGGGAAAAATTGCCCCACGCCTTGACCTGTCTGTTCCAGACACATTGAAAGGTGAAGGCAATTTGAAAATTGAACTCAACTTTACCGAGTTCGAACATTTCCATCCAGAGTCGATTGTCAAGCAAGTTCCTCGCTTGGCACGTCTGTTGGAAGCTCGCCAGCAGTTGCGCGACTTGCTCGGCAAGCTCGATGGCAATGATGAACTTGACGCTTTGCTGGGAAATATTGTTCAGAACACAGAAGAACTCAAAGCCTTGCGCGGTAGCGCAGCCGAAGGCTCTGACGCTGCCAATGAAGCAGCGCCCGCTGCGGAGTAAGCCGCGGCTTGCTTGAAGTTCAATTAATTCTTAGGTAGATATCCATGGCCACCAAACAAAAATCCGACGCCGCTGGCGCCAGTAGCACCACGACGACCACTGAGCTCAGTTTGCTCGACCGTATTGTTCAAGAAGGCAATATGGCCGTTGAGCCATCGCAAGACCAATATGCCAAGAAATTGCTGGGCCAATTTGCCACGCAAATTTTGGATGAAGGTATGAAAACCAGCCCAGACAAGGGCGTGGTTGCAATGATCAACGAACGAGTGGCTGAAATCGACAAAATTTTGTCAGCTCAGCTCAATGCCATCATGCACGACGAGAAGTTCCAAGCGCTAGAGGCGTCTTGGCGCGGCCTGCATGACATGGTCTATGGCACCGAAACCGGACCTCGCCTCAAGCTTCGCTTGATGAATGTGACCAAAAAAGAACTGCTCAAAGACTTGGAGACTGCTGTCGACCACGACATGAGCGTCTTGTTCAAGAAAATTTATGAAGAAGAATATGGCACCTTCGGTGGCAATCCTTTCTCATTGTTAATTGGCGACTACCAGTTCGGTCGTCACCCACAAGACCAAGCCTTGCTGCAACGCATATCCAAAGTTGCTGCGGCTTCGCATGCACCCTTCATTGCAGCGGCATCGCCAGCCATGTTCGACATGAAATCTTTCACAGAGCTGGGCGTACCACGCGATCTGTCCAAGATTTTTGAAAGTGCCGAAATGGCAACATGGCGTGGCTTCCGCGAAAGCGAAGACTCACGTTATGTGGCTTTGGTTTTGCCAAGCTATGCAGCCCGTTTACCCTACGGCCCCAAAACTATTCCGGTTGAAGAGTTCAACTTCGAAGAGGATGTTGACGGTACAGACCACAACAAATACCTCTGGGCCAATTCAGCTTATCAGTTGGGCTTGCGCATCACGGGTGCGTTTGCCACCTATGGTTGGACAACAGCCATTCGCGGCGTAGAAGGCGGCGGCAAGGTTGAAGCACTCACAGCGCACGCGTTCAAAACCGACGAAGGCGATGTGCTCCTGAAGTGCCCTACTGAAGTGAGCATCACAGACCGCCGCGAAAAAGAACTCAACGACTTGGGCTTCATCTCTATCGTGAACGCCAAAGGCTCAGACTATGCGGCGTTCTTTGGTGGCCAGACCACCAACAAACCCAAGGTTTACAACAAAGACAATGCCAACGCCAGCTCAGAGTTGTCTTCACGTCTGCCCTATGTTTTGGCGGCTTCCCGTTTTGCGCACTACATCAAGGTGATCATGCGCGACAAAGTGGGCAGTTTCCAAACGCGAGGTAGCGTTGAAGAGTACCTCAACAACTGGATTGCTGACTATGTTTTGCTCAACGATTCGGCGCCACAAGCAATGAAAGCGCGCTTCCCATTGAGTCAAGCACGCGTGGATGTCACAGACGTTGCAGGCAAGCCCGGCGTCTACAACGCCACGGTCTTCCTCAAGCCACACTTTCAAATGGAAGGCCTCACAGCGTCCATCCGTTTGGTGGCGGAGTTGCCAGCTGCAGCGGGTTGATAACAGTCGCTCATTCATCATCTAGGCGACTCTCAACGAGTCGCCGTTCCTTAATTTATTGAAAGAAGTTCATGGATACCATCATTCTTGAAATCGCATCCATCAAGGGCAATTGCGAGTTGAAATCCCATCTTAACCAAATCATAGTCCAATCGTTTAGTCACAGCGCTTCCATTCCAATGCAAATGGACCGCGCCAATACCGAGCGTACTGCGGGTCGCCCTAGCTTTTCAGAGATGAACTTTTCGAAGTCATCTGACGTTTCAACGCCTGCGCTGTACAGTGCTTGCGTTGCGGGCACCAAGTTGGGCGATGCCAAAATTCACATTGGCCGTACCGAAGGGTCACAGTTCATGTCTTTGATCGAGTACGTACTGACCGATGCCATGGTCTCTAACATCTCGACCAGCGGTGGTGGTGGCCAGCCAAGTGATTCCTTTTCACTGAACTACAGCGCCATTAGCATGGTCTATTCACAGCAAAACAAGGATTCGACCAAAAAAGGTTCTGCTGGTTTTGGTTGGGATCTGGTCAAAAATATTGCGGCCACACCCACGTAATCTGGCGTGCGCTAGCCTATGTCTGAACTCTCCCGTAGCGCCTCCATTCCTCTGTTTCAGCGCTTGTGCGCTCGGGACGGTGAAATCGGTGACGCTGCGGTCTTCGATGCGGCGGGGCTGCAAGCATCGATTGCCAATGAGATTGCCAGTTTGCTCAACACGCGCAGCAGTTTGACCCTGTCCGAATTTTTGCAGTGCCAAGGTACTGTTCTTGAATTTGGCATCCCCGATTTTTCGTCTTTGTCGTGCAGATCGACTGATGATTTGGCTACGGTCAGTCAAGCCGTTCAGCATGCCATTTCACTTTTTGAGCCGCGCCTCTCGCATACCCAAGTTGTGGCGATGCAAGACGACAGTGGGCACAGAGGGCAAGCCAAGTTACAAATATCTGGCGCAGTTCTCTTGGGAATGGTCTTGCGCAGGGTCGATTTTGACATTCCAGTGAACTTGTCCGATGGCGTATCGGAGGCTGTTTGATGCTTGCCGATGATGATCTGATTGAATATTACAAACGCGAGTTAGCCTATTTACGTCACCAAGGCGCTGACTTCTCAGCCCGTTACCCTAAAGTAGCTTCTCGACTGGCATTTAGCGGTGCTGAATCGCCCGACCCTCATACTGAGCGCCTGATCGAAGCCAATGCTTTTTTGGCTGCGCGTGTGCACCGCGATTTGGACCGTGAATTCCCCCAAGTCGCAGCAGCTTTGTTAGAGAGCCAATGCCCATCCTTGATGCAACCTGTGCCATCTATTTCTGTGGCGCAGCTGGCGTTGGACGCCACGCAAGGCAAGGTCACTGCCGGGTATGTGGTGCCGCGGCATACAGCGTTGGTCGCTCGTGCAGCCAACGGAGAAACGTGTCGAATGCGAACGGCCTGGGACACGGTGCTCTGGCCGCTTGAGATCTCCGATGTTCGCATGTCTGGCGCATCCAGTTTGTGCATTCAAATCAGCTGCTCTGAAGGTCTCACGGCCAATGAATTGGCTTTGGACACGTTGCGGCTGCACTTGCATGGTGATTGGATGAGCACCATGCCGCTTTATGAGTTGCTGGTTGGGGCTGTTGTGGGCGTAGATGTGGTTGATGACCAAGGTCAAATTCGTCATTTGCCCCGCAGTGCTTGGCGCGAAGTTGGGTATGCGGAAGATCAGTCAGTTTTGCCTAATCCACCCCATGCCGCCTCTGCGTATGGATTACTTCAAGAGTATTTCTCATTTCCAGGGAAGTTCCATTTCTTTGACCTCGCGGGCCTATCAGGCTTGACCGGCAATGGTGCGCACTTCGAATTGCGTTTGCAACTGGATCGCAGTGCGCGTGGATTGCGAGGTTTGGATGCTGAAAGTTTCAAACTGGGGTGCGTGCCCATTGTCAACTTATTCAGCCGCACCAGTGAACCGATTACCATCGATCACCGTCATCACGAATACCTGCTGGTGGGCGACAGGCAGTTTGAAAGCACCACCGAAGTACACTCCATCTTGTCAGTTGTTGCATCAGACCCAGATGCTGATCGCCCCCAACGCATACCTGCCTTTGCCGCTTTGGATGCGCAAAATCCATCTGGCGCAAGCGCTAGTGGCTCACAAGACGGCGAAGAAGCGCAATCCCCTATTTTTTGGTCTGCTAGACGCGTTGCCAGCTTGCGCCCCAACATCACAGGTACGGACATGTTCCTGTCCTTTGTCGACCCCAACAACATTCACGCTTCACCGTCCGAACCGGTGGTCTTTGCGCAGCTGTTATGCACCAATCGTCGCTTGGCCAGCCAGTTGCGGCCACTGACTCGTTTGCGCGCAGAAAATATTTCATCTGCTTTGGCCATTACGTGTTTGTACGAGCCTTCCGAGCAGCGTGACCCGCCTATGTCCAGTGCCACATTGTGGCGCTTGGTCAGCTTGTTAAGGTTGAACCACCAGTCGCTGGTCGGTGGAACCAACGGGGTGCAAACTTTGCGTGACATGCTCAGCTTGTTTGCGTCCACCAGCGCTCGTGACTTGGCGCAAATCAAGGGTGTCCGCTCCTTGGAGGCGCGTGGCGTTACCGCCCGCTTAGGCAACGACGCTTGGCGCGGATTTTGCCGTGGCACAGAGGTTCAACTGGGCTTTGATGAAACCGCTTTTGTGGGCGGCTCACCCCTGCTGCTGTCGGCCGTATTGGCGCGCTTTTTTGCGCTTTACACTACCGTCAACTCATTTGTTCGCTTGACCGCCCGCCGTAACGGCGAAGACTGGAAGCGATGGGAGCCCATGTGCGGCCATCAGAACTTGCTTTGATTGAGCGGCTCTACAGCCGACCTCAAGGATTCAACTTGTTCCAGGCCATCAGCCTGCTCGAACGGCAGGCGCCCGAGCGGGCAGGTTTGGGAACGGGTGTGGGTCTCGATGAGGCGGTGTTATTGCGCGGCAATATTTCGCTTGCTTTTGCGCCAAGCGATGTGGTCAGTGTGAAACCTGCCAGCACACCAGCAGGGCGCAGCACGCTCACAACCGCCGCCATGAGTTTGGCTGGCGCAAATGGCCCCCTGCCGTTGCCGTTTACAGAACTGCTGCTCCAACGACGCTCTCCCAAAGACAGAGCAGCGTTGGATTTTCTGGATATTTTTCACAACCGATGGCTGGCTTTTTTGTATCGCAGCCGAAAAAAACACCACATCGGACTGAACTGGCGTGCCAGCCAACAAGACAACCCCCTTGCTCGAACCATTGACGCACTGAGTGGGCTTGGACGTGCAGAAGGCGCGCGAGGTCCCCACGGTGAAGTGGCACGCCTTAGCCATGCGGGCTTGCAAAACGCAGCGCCCCGCTCCATGGTCAATTTGCTCACCTTGCTGTCTGACAGGTTAAAGCTCCGGATTAAAGGACGGCAGTTTGTGGGGGGGTGGCAAAACTTAGACTTGGTGGACCAACCGCCTTTAGGCCGCGCTGTGTTGGGTCATCAGGCTGTCCTTGGCAGCCGCGCATGGGATGCTGCGGCGGGCATTGAACTCACAGTCGAATTAACGCCCATCAACCGTTTGCAAAGTCTGCTCCCGGGCGGGCCAGACCATGTGCTCATGGCTTGGTTGCTACAACGCCACACCCCGTCGGAGTTGCAAGTCCGTTTGGTGCTCCAGCCACAAAAGCAAGCATCTGCGAGTTTGCTCGGCTTGGGCAAAGCCCGATTAGGCTGGACAAGTTGGTTGTCACAAAGTGGTGACCCACTGAAACCCAAGGCCTTGCAACCCATTCAAACTCGGCTAAGGCCCGCACCTTGCGAAAGACTGTAAATAAACAATGGAAATAGACATTCGTACCCTACTTGGCAAGCTCAATCCTGAATGCAAGCTGGCCATGAAGCAAGCGGCTGAGTTGTGCGGTCGACAGACCCATTTTCATGTGGACATTGAGCATTTGCTCCTTCAGTTGATCGAAGAAAGTTCGCCCGATATGGCCCTCATCCTGCCGCATTTTGGGGTGGATGCCAGTTTGGTGAATTCACAGTTGCAGCAAAGCTTAGACCGTTTCAAACGTGGCAATGGCCGCACCCCCGCTTTGTCCCCCCATTTCGCGCCTTGGTTTCAAGAAGCTTGGTTGCTCAGTTCGATGTTGTTGGGCGAGCAACAAGTTCGTTCAGGCACTTTGCTTTTGGCTTTGCTGGAGGTTGACAGCCTGCGAGGCCTGCTGATTGAAACCGCACCCGCTTTGCTAGAAATTCCGCGTAAATCTCTGCGAGACCAACTGCCCGAATTGCTGGCGCAGTCAGCAGAAGACGCAGGCGGTGCCACTCGTGCACAAGTGCCTAGCAGTGAATCAGGCTTGGGTGGCGGATCTGCACCCCTCAAAATGCCATCGTTGGGTAAGGGTGGGTCTACCACCCCATCGCTAGACCAGTTCACCACCGACATGACGGCGCAAGCTCGCGAAGGCAAGATGGACCCAATACGCGGTCGTGACAATGAAATTCGTCAGATCATCGATGTGTTGCTGCGCAGACGACAAAACAATCCCATCCTCACTGGAGAAGCGGGTGTTGGCAAGACCGCCGTGGTTGAGGGCTTTGCCCAACGGATCGTGCGCGGTGAAGTGCCGCCGGCCTTAAAAGACGTCTCGGTTCGTTCTTTGGATTTGGCATTGCTTCAGGCGGGTGCAGGCGTCAAAGGTGAATTTGAAAACAGGCTCAAATCGGTCATTGCTGAGGTTAAGTCATCGGCCACGCCTGTCATCTTGTTCATTGACGAGGCGCATCAACTGATAGGCGCGGGTGGTTCAGAGGGGCAAGGAGACGCCGCTAATTTGCTCAAGCCAGCACTTGCCCGCGGCGAGTTGCGCACCATTGCTGCAACCACTTGGGCAGAATACAAAAAATATGTAGAACGTGATCCTGCCTTGGCCAGGCGCTTTCAAGTCGTCAAGATTGACGAGCCCGCCCCGGATGTGGCCATTGAAATGCTTCGCGGCATGGTGGCCAGCCTTGAAAAGCACCACGGCATCGAGATTCTGGACGAAGCTGTGTGCGATGCGGTCAAGCTGTCACAAAGATACATCACCGGAAGGCAGCTGCCCGACAAAGCCATCAGTGTTTTGGACACCGCCTGTGCCCGAGTGGCAGTGGGGCAAAGTGGCTTGCCTGAGGGCGTGGAGTCCTTGCAACGCGAACAGGGCAACACAGAGAGTCGTTTGCGTGTTTTGCGTCACGAACAAGCCACTGGCATTGATCGCCTTGAAGCCATCGCAAAAGCTGAACTCAGTCTGAAAGACATTCAAACCCGACTGGTGGCATTGCAAGATAAGTTAGCGAAAGAAAAAGAAGCCGTTGCGGAAATCGTGGCGCTGCGCCGTCGAATTGCCGACGGAACGGCCACAGTTTCCGACAGCGATGAGGAACAAGACCCGCAACTGGTGACCATGCAATTGCAACGTTTGAAAAAAGGTCTTGAAGCTTTGCAAGATGACGACCCTTTGGTGTCCGTCTGCGTTGACTCAGGCACAGTAGCCTCTGTCATTTCAGATTGGACAGGCATCCCGGTGGGCAAGATGATGGCGGACGAGTTGCACACCGTACTGCATCTACAAGACCGCATGGCCGAACGCTTGGTGGGCCAGCCACAAGCCTTGGATGCCATTGCGCGGCGAGTTCGCACTTTCCGCGCAGACTTGGACGATCCCGGCAAGCCAGTGGGTGTGTTCATGTTGGTTGGGCCAAGTGGTGTGGGCAAAACAGAAACTGCCATTGCCTTGGCCGATCTGCTTTACGGCGGAGAGCGCAACATGGTTACCGTCAACATGTCCGAGTTTCAAGAGGCGCATTCAGTTTCTAGCCTCAAGGGTGCGCCTCCTGGTTATGTGGGGTATGGGCGAGGTGGTGTCCTGACCGAGGCCGTCCGTAGGCGTCCCTACAGCGTTGTGCTGCTTGACGAGATGGAAAAAGCGCACCCTGATGTTCTTGAATTGTTTTTCCAAGTCTTCGACAAAGGTGTCATGGACGATGGTGAAGGGGTGCAGATTGATTTCAAGAACACCTTGATTTTGCTAACCTCCAATGCGGCCCAAGACATCATCACGGATGCTTGCGCCAATGGCGTGAGGCCATCGGCTGAAGAGTTGGTCGAGCGCCTAAGACCGGCCTTGCTCAAACAATTCAGTCCTGCCTTTTTGGGTCGTTTGGTTTTGGTGCCTTATTACCCATTAGGCGATGAACAGATTATGGGCATCGTCAAGCTCAAGCTGGGCCGACTCGCAGAGCGCATCAAACTTAACCATGCCGCACAGTTCAGTTTTGATGACGCAGTGGTTCGCACCATCACAGAACGCTGTACAGAGGTTGACAGCGGTGCGCGCAATGTGGACTACATCCTGACCCAGTCGGTGCTGCCAGAACTCTCTAGCTTGGTGCTTGAGCGCATGGCCTTGGACCAACCTTTTGCGGCCATTGCCATGACGCTAGATGCGCAAGGCCGTTTTGCTTACCGTTTTAGCAACGAGACACGGGTTGCCACGACATGACAGCCGAATTCGCCCAGCACAACACTTTTTTAAAAGTCAGCACCCCTTTAGGGGCTGACGTGTTGGTGCTGGACGCGATGGAGGCGACCGAGGGCATCTCAGAAATGTTCAAACTCATGCTGCACATGCGCAGTTTGAGCAGCGACTTAGATGCCAGCAAAATGATTGGCAATGCCGTCACCGTTACCATGGAAATTCCAGACGGACCTAAGCGTTACTTTAATGGCATTGCCACCCGCTTTATTCAAAGTGGCGGGGAAGATGGACTGGCGCACTATTCAGCCGAGGTAGTTCCCAAGTTGTGGCTGCTCACACTCAGCAGTGACCGTGCCATCTACCAAGCCAAGAGCATTCCAGACATCATCAAGGCAGTGCTGGGGGAGTTTGGCATTACTTTCGAGGCCAAACTGACTGGCACATACAAAGCGCTGGACTATTGTGTGCAGCACGACGAAACGGCCTTTGCCTTCATCTCGCGTTTGATGGAGAGTGTGGGCATTTTCTATTTTTTCACTTTCAAAGACGGTGCACACACCATGGTCTTGGCCGATGCGTCCACGGCCCATGTGGCCTGCACAGATGCAGCCAAGGTGCGCTTTTTCCCAGAGTCTGGCGCTGATCACATGATCGACACGATTGCGTCTTTCGAATTAGAAAACCGTTTGGTGACACAAAAACACAGCCTTGGCGATTACGACCCCAGCAAGCCCAGTACCGCGTTGGCTGCCAATGCCAGTGGCACCTTAGGTAAAGGCGAATTGTTAGATTGGCCAGGCAAGCACGACACTGTGGCCGCTGGCAACGCATTGGCCAAGTTGCGAGTTGAAGCCAGCCAATTGCAGGCACAGGAGCTGCGCGGGAACGGGTATGTCTATCCCTTCACGGCAGGCACCAAGTTCACACTGTCGGGTCATTTTCGAACCAGCCTCAACACAGCCTATGTGATACGCCGCGTTCAGCACTTTGCGCGCAACGACATGTACCGAAACCGGTTCGAAGCTTTTTTAGCCACTGTCCCGTTTCGCCCACAGCGCCTAACACCGCTTCCTCGGGTAGCGGGTAGCCAGACCGCCTTGGTGGTCGGGCCTGCCAACGAAGAGATTTGGACGGACAAAGACGGCCGTGTCAAAGTCCAGTTTTATTGGGACCGTGTAGGTGTCAAAGACGAAAAAAGCTCATGCTGGGTTCGCGTTGCGCAAAGCGCTGCAGGCAAAGGATTTGGCACTTTGTTCATGCCCCGAATTGGACAGGAAGTGGTGATCAGTTACATCGATGCCGATCCAGACCGACCCTTAATCACGGGAAGCGTTTACAACGGCGAGAACGCCACGCCAGTGACCTTGCCAACCAACCAAACGCAGAGTGTGATCAAAACCCGATCTTCGCCAAAGGGCACGGCGGGTAACGAGATCCGCCTGGAAGATAAAAAAGACGCCGAAGAGTTCTACATGCATGCCCAAAAAGACATGAAAGTCGAGATTGAAAATGCACTGACCACAACCCTGACCAAGGGTGCCGAGATTCACACATTGACCGAGGGTGATCGTACCGTCGACGTGCAAAAAGGCAAAGAAATTCACAAGGTCAAGGGCACCCGCGCGCTGACCATCACAGGTAATGAAACGCACGACAACGAGGGCGACTTTAAGCACACAGTGAAAGGCGATTTCACATTGAAAGTCACAGGTGATTTTTTATTGGACGTGACGGGAGGCATCACCATCAAGTCTGCAAAAACAGTATTGCTGGACGCAGGTTCCAGTTTGACCTCTAAGGCTGGCACTGCCTTGACCAATAAAGCAGGTACCGCCTTGACCAACCAGGCGGGCACCGCATTGACGAACAAAGCTTCGCTGGGCTTGGTCAATGAAGCGGGGACCACCTTAGACAACAAAGGCGCCATGATTACGCACAAGGCTTCAGCCATGCAAACAGTCGACGGTGGTGGCATGCTCACCATCAAAGGCGGCTTGGTCAAGATCAACTGAGTTGTCAAAGTAAACAGACATGGTTACCGCACCCAACAACTCCGAGCTGCCCAACAGTTCAAACGGCGATATCACACCCGTCAGAAGTCTTGCGCCTCAGCGCTTTGAGGAGCTTGATGACAATGGGGGGCTGATCAGTCGAACTTGGATGCGAGAGGGCGTGCTGCACGGTCGCATGGACCGCTTTTGGCCCAACGGCAAACCGCAGCTGAGTGCCAACTACGACTCTGGCCAATTGGACGGCCTGTTGTATCAATTTGATGAGCAGGGGCAGCCCCTTCAAATCGCTGCGTATGTCCAAGGCCGTCAGCATGGCCTCACCCGTGTGTTTGTGCAGGGCAATTGCGTTTCCGAACAAAACTTCGTAGATGGCACGGCACACGGCCAAGCCGTCACTTACCACAACGATGGTCAGCCCAGTGCCAAAATGAACTTTGTCAAAGGCCAAGTTGAGGGGCCAGCGCGCTTTTATCATGAGGGCCGGGTGGTGCGCCAAGCTGTTTACCAAGCAGGTTTGCTGGAAGGCGAAGTGAGTGACTTTGACCGGGATGGTGGCCTGATTCAAGTGGCCACCTATCGGGCCAATGTGCTCGAAGGTCCAATGCGTCGCTACTGGCCAGGGGGTGCGTTGATGGAAGAAGTCATCTACAGCAAGGGTGTTCCTGTGAGTTCTCCGGTTCGCTTTGACATCAAGGGCCACCAAATCGACAACGATCAAGCGCAGCCTAGCCTGTTGGCGCGCTTAGAAAAACTGGTGAGGGGTTAAGGCGATGGGCCAACAAGTCTGTACCGGTGCCATGACGCAATGCACATTTGGCGTTGCACCAGGCTCGCTCATGGTTATTCCTGTCAGCAGGGTGATGGCGGGTGGCCCACCGGCTGCCAACATCATGGACAACAAACCCATGGCCAATGTCATGCCATTTGGCATGTGCCAATCGATGGCCAATCCCATGGTGGCCGCCGCAACAGCCGCAGCGCTGGGTGTCTTGGTGCCGATGCCATGCATTCCAATGACCATGGCCCCTTGGGTGCCAGGGGCGCCTACTGTATTGCTTGGCAACATGCCAGCCCTGAACAACAGCTCAAAGCTGATGTGCATGTGGGGTGGCGTGATCTCTATCAACCTTCCGGGGCAATTCACTGTCATGGTGCCTTGACCCTTTATTTTCATTGACAACCCAAAGATCATTTCTGCAATGGACTACCGTTTCAACATGACGCCCCGTCTGATCGCCATCGCGATCATCGGGTTTATCGCTCTCATGGCCCTGCTGTTTGCCTTGGGTTTCCAGATCGGCCAACAATGGGGTGCAGAAGAGGCGACTCAACGCAATGCCGCTGCCGCCCAGAATCAACTCAGAGCATCGACGCCAGTCATGGCAAGTCCAACGCTCGCACCTGTTGGTGCAGCCATTGCGCCACCCCCTTTAAATCCAACTGTCACCATCGGCAGACCCAATTGATTTTTCCAATTGATTTCCCCAATTGTTTGATTGACCTGAACATGTTTTCTGAAACTCACCGATCCACCAGGCCTGATTTGCATCAGAGGCACACTTCAGGATGGCTGTCTGGGTTCAAGCTTTTGCTGCAAGCCCCTGTCATGGCTTTGGTACTTTGGACAATCTTCAGCAATGCAGTGGCCGCCACAAGCCATTCAGGCCATTCAAGCCATTCAACCAGCGCTTCACGTTCGATGGCCAAGGCCACGCCGACCCCAACAGCCACGGACAATGCCAGCCCTTTGGCACCCGATATTCAGCGCATCAAACAACGTGGTGAGTTGGTCGTTGCCATGGTGGCCAATGACACGCCACCTTTCTTTTATGAGCGAAAAGGCGAATTGGTCGGTTTAGAAGTGGAGCTGGCCAAGTCCATTGCAAAAGCGCTCAATGTGGAAGTCCGATTCAACCGCGAAGCCAAAAGCTTCAACGAAGTGGTTGAGCTTGTCGCACAACGTCGTGCCGATCTTGGTATCAGCAAGCTGTCGCGCACACTGGCCCGCGCGCAAATGGTTCACTTCTCTCAACCCTACCTGACGCTCAATCATGCGTTGCTGATCAACCGGGTCGCATTTGCTCGCTTGGCCTCTAACATGCGGGTCGAGGATGTGATTCGCGACTACAGCGGTACATTGGGCGTCATCAAAGGCACCTCATTTGTGGACTTTGCAAAGCTCAACTTCCCCAAAGCCAAGATCATTGAGTACGCCAACGGCAAAGAAATTTACAAAGCTGTGAATTCGGGCGAGTTGATCGCGGCATATCGCGACGAGTTAGAGATCAAACGCTTGCTCAAAGAAAGCCCAGCCTTGGCTCTGACGCTTCGAACGGTCACGCTCAAAGACTTAGATGACCCCTTGGGAATTGCTGTGGGCGTGAACGATCTCACCTTGCTCGCCTTTGTCAATCAAGTCCTCTCGCAACAGCGTGAAAAATTAGACATCCAAAAAGTTTTGAACGCGCTGGAGATCAATCCGTGAACGCACAAAAAATCCAACAGTTCATCCTCAAGCCTTGGGTTATCTTGGTTTGTTTGGTGATTGGATTCACTTTGGGCTGGGCATACCCATCGCTTGGTTTGCAGTTGGCCGTGGTCGGGGAAGTTTATGTCGATTTGCTCAAGATGATCGTCCTTCCTTTCATGGTCTCTGCCATTGTTTTCAGTGTCCAAAAACTGTTTCAAGAGGGTGGTACGGGGTCTATCGCAGGGCGTGTCATTTTGGCCTTCGCTGGTTTCTCAGCCGTGGCGGCCATGGTTGGCATTCTGACAATGAGCATGATTCAACCCGGCGCGAAGCTTTCTGAAACCAGCTTGGCAACGATGGGGCAAATCATTGGTGACGATTTGTCGGGTACTGACACTGTCATGAATTTGTACGGTCCCAATGCAGACAGTCAAAAAACTCAAACCTTGGAAGAGATCGTTCAAAGCCTTATTCCATCCAACATTTTTGAAGCCTTGGCCAAGGGTGAAACACTCAAAGCCTTGGTTTTCTCGCTGATGTTTGGCATGGCCTTGGGTTATGTTCCGAACCGCATAGCCGGCGGCTTGTCTCAAACGCTGGAGACCGTCTACCAGACATGTCAAACCCTCACGCGATGGCTGAACTATCCCTTGCCAGTGGTACTGGTGTGTACCAGCGCTTCTCAAATTGCCAAGTCTGGCATTGAGCCCATCCAAGCCATGGCCAACTTTGTGATGACCTTTGGCTTGGCAAGCTTGCTTTGCCTGATGTTGGCTGTGTTCATCATTTGGAAGCGCGGCAACGTCAGCCTGAGCGAGACCATGAACGCATTGAAAGAGCCTTTTGTCTTGGCCATCGCCACGCGCAGCAGTGTGACGTGCATGCCCGCCATGATTGAAGCGCTTGTTCATCGACTGGGCTTTGCCAAAGCCAAAGTTGAACTCTTGGTGCCTCTGAGTGTGTCCATGTTAAGGGTTGGTCCTATTTTGTATTACGCATGTGCCACTTTGTTCATTGCGCAACTTTATGGACGCAGTTTGTCAGCTTCTGAACTTGCCTTGCTTTTGGCGGCCTCTGTCATGGCAGGCTTTGCGTCTGCGGGCATGACGGGATTGGTCACCTTGTCTCTCACAGGTTTGGCCTGCGGTTACTTGGGTCTTCCCTTTGAGGCCGCACTCATCTTGTTCTTAGCTGTGGATCCTTTGTGCGACATCTTGCGAACAACAGTGCTGGTGATCTGCAACACGGCTGCCGTCTCAATGATTTGCCCTCGTCCGCTGAAGATTTGAGCCAATCCATGAAACTGAATGCCGCCCACGCCACGCATCCTTTGCTGCTGCTGATTTGCGCTGCAGCAGGGGCTGTGCTCGGCATGGCCCCTCCAGTATGGTCAATGCCAGCCTTGGGGGTGGTGTATGTAAGTACGGCCCTGCTCAACTTGATTTGCATGCCCCTTTTGGTGTTGGCCACGTTGTCTGGTCTGCGTCATTTGATGGGTCTGCCCAAGCCGGCACACCGCTTGGGCATGATTGTTGTCACAAGCTCGGCATTGATGCTGATTTGCGCCGCAGCTGGCATTTTGACAGCACAGTTGTGGCAAGTTGGCGCACAGCTGAGTGCAAACGATCAGTTGACGCTTGGCCGTTTGATCATGTCGCACGCGCCTGCTGATGAAATCTTTTCAATGGGAGACAGTCAGGGCGCGCTTGAGACTTCGCGGAGCTGGACGGTTCCCTCCAATGTGTTTTTTGCGCTAACAAGTGGCGACCTCGTCGCAGTCATGTTTTGCACTTTATTTTTCGGCCTTGCGTTTACCGTGCAACGCGGTCCAATGAGTGAAACCACGGTGAATCTGTTGGATGCAATTTCTCGCGCACTCGAAAAATTAATCAGCATGGTCAATATGGCCATGCCCTTGCTGGTGTTAGCCTATGCCGCACAAATCGCCAGTCAATGGAATCCGTCTTTGGTGCGGGCCATGAGTGGCTATTTATTGGCCTTTTGGTTCTTGTGCAGCATCATGGCTGTGCTGATGCTGATGCTGCTCGTCAAATTGACCAAGGCGCCACTGCGTCAAATACTTCAATCTCTCAAAGAAGCCTCTGTGATCAGCTTGGTGTCTGCCAGCCCCCTTGCTGCCGTGCCCGCTAGCATTGAGGGCTTGAGCAACAGGTTGGGTTTTTCACGGGGCATCGTTGACATGCTGATGCCGACCAGTGCCGTTTTTCTGCGCACAGGGGCCGCGATGCAGTTCGCGATGCTAGGGATTTTTGTGGCCCACCTGTATGGTCACCCCCTCACTGTCTTGGAAATGCTGAGCTTGGCACCTGTTGCGGTGATGGCTGCGGTGGCTTCGGCAGGCAGCTCCGGCTTGGCCAGTTTGGGCTTTGCAGTGTCAGTGGTTGCCTATCTGCGTCTGCCCCATGAGGCTGCGCTACCGTTATTTGCAGCTGTACACATATTCAGCGAAGGACCCGCAAGGCTCCTGTCACTCTTGAGCAGTTATGTGATGACCGTGTTTGTATGCGGTGGCCTGCCAAAAGAAAGAACCAGCGTTTCAATGGACGTTAAATTGTTGGAGGGCCCTGTGCGCTTTAACCTGAGTCGTCAATCTGCAATCCTCATGTTAAGTTGTCTATTGCTTGCCGGTCTGCTAAGCTTGTTATTGGGCGTTGCACTCGGTCTACGCCAGCTTGGAATAGACGCATCAACGGCAACAACAGTATCCTCAGCATTAACGCCCGCCTTGATGGCGGCTACAGGACGATGACGGCTATTTCTTCAATTATTTCTAAATTTCGCTTTTGGCGATGGCCAGTCTACTTGGCCATCGTTTTGGGGCTTGGATCGCTCAGTGGTTGCGCCATGATTGGCAGCATGGCCAACGTTGTGGCTTCTTCCACAGCCAATTTATTCACTGGTACGCCAGGCCCATCCTTCTTAGACTGGAAAGCCATGACCTTGGTGGCTGCGCCAGATGTAAACCAAAACAGCCCACTCGCCCTAGACTTGGTCTTTGTCCGCGACTCTGCCGCACTTGAAAAGATACTGACCATGCCAGCTGCCAAATGGTTTGCAAGCAAGGAAGAGATACTCAAAACTTATCCCAACACCATCACCATCAAAAGCTGGGAGTTGGTGCCTCAGCAAGTCTTACAACTGAGCGAGGAAGCATTGGGGTCACCCCGCGTAACGGGTGTAGTGTTGTTTGCAGACTACATCGCTCCCGGAGATCACCGGGCCCAACTTCCTCTGGGAAGTGCCGCGTTTTTAGTGGACTTAAGTGCACGCAGTTTCAGCGTCAAAACCAAGCCACGTTGATCTCATCAAAATACAGATACAAAAATATGACCTACGCATTCCCGCCCATTCCGGAGCGCATTCAGTGGCATGAAGGCATGTTGTTGGCGCCGCAGCACTTTCAGCAAACTCAGGCCCGCACCGATGCGCTGGTGGGTTGGCATGCGTTGGCCGCATCACCGCTGGCTTGGGGCGTGAGGCATTTGGAAGTCGACACGGGTTTGTTGGCAAACGGGCTCTTGCGCGTGCTGCAATTGGACGCTGTCTTGCCCGACGGGTCTGCAGTCTGGCATGACGCAGATTGTGCCGACCACGGGGTTCTGGAACTCGACTTGGCCGAACATGCCGAAGCACTGGAGCTTGCACCCCAAGATCTGTGGTTAACACTGACTCGCGCACGTTTCATGAACAGACCTGGTGCGCCTTCACGATTTGCTTCCTTGAGCATGCCGCCCATCGAAGACGAAGTTTCTGAAGCTGTAGAGGCCGACTTGCCTCGCATGCGGCCTGCACTGGGTCTCAAAGTGGGTGCGCAACCGCCATCGCTTTGGCAGCACTTGCGTCTTGGCAGTTTGCACAAGGACAACAAACAAATTCGCATGTCAGACGTGTTGCCGCCACTGATGTTGCTCCCTCGCAGTCACCCCTTGTGGGTCCGCAGCTGGCAACTGGCCAATGAGCTCAGAGCAAAGGCAGCCTTTGTCGCTAGGCAAATGCAGGTGGCTTCATCGCGTATCGAAGACCGCGTCACCACCTTGGAGCAAAAAGACCGTTTGCGCAATTTGTTGCAAGGCTTAGCGCCTTTGGAAGCAGTGCTTCAAACGCAGCCACTGCATCCACACAGCTTGTACCTTGCACTTTGCGGGTTGCTGGCACCCTTGGCCATGTTGCGACCTGGTGCATTGTCTTTGCTGCCACCAGCTTATGACCAAGCCCGACCCGGTGCGGCCTTTGATCCGCTGCTTGAATCTTTGGAAGAAGCCGTTGCCGACATCAGTCAAGATCATTTGATGCTTTTGTTTGAATTTGATGCTGGGCTCTTTAAGTTAGACATGCAGCCAGAGTGGGTGAGCCCTCGATTGGTCATGGGGCTTCGCGGCAAACCCGACAAGGATTTGATGACTTGGATGGAGGGTGCCGTCATTGGCACCCAATCGACTTGGGCGTCACTGCGCGAGCGACGGGTGTTGGGTGCTGCGCGTCAATGCATTGAGGCTGCCCCCGAATTAGGCCTGCGCGCTAGCAATGGATACGTTTTGTTTGCCATTGAGGCCCCCGACTCTATGATGCAAGGCGGCGAACAATTGGTCGTCAGCAACAACAACGAAACTTATGCGTCTTTGAGGCCGCAAGAGTTGGTTCTGTTTGTCAAAGGCACTGAGACTTAATGCGCCTGAAAACCACACACGAGTCCACACATGGCTAAGCTTGCACTTGAAACCGTCAACGACGATTCGTTGGTCCGCCAATTCCGTCAGTTCTATGAAGAGCTTGAACGGATATGGCAATCGGCGCCACCATGCAGCAACCCGGCGGAGATGACTGTGCTTGCGCGCCAAGTCAGTCGTCAATTGGAAAACCTGATTGAAATGCAATCGCTGGAGTACCGGCAGGCTGGCAGCCGATTTGCCCAGCAAGCTGCCCTCGATGCGCGCTACCTCAAAGCGGCTTTGGCCGACGAGGTCTTGTTGCGACAAGACTGGCCAGGACGCCAAATATGGAGCCAACATTTGCTAGAGGCGTCGATGTTCCGCTCTAGCGTTGCGGGTGAAAAAGTGTTTGACGACATTAAGCAACTGTTACGTGCCCGAGAGCCCGCACAGCGTACGCTGGCGCAGTTGTATTTGTTCACACTGGCCTTGGGGTTTCAGGGGCAGTACCGAGGTCAAAACGCGCAGGACTTGTTGGCGGGATTGCGCCGTGAACTGTTTCAGTTTGTTTTTCAGCGTCAAGCAGATTTGGCTGGACGTGATCGCGTGTTGTCACCTCAGCCTTATGCCAACACCTTGTCTCACATTGCCCCAAGACGCATGGCACCCCTTAGTCGTTGGAAATTAATTTTCATCGGCAGTGTGATCGGACTTTTGGCCATATCCGAGATTCTGTGGTTGTGGCCCACCTGGCAGCTGCGCCAAGCCCTGAATGGCACCACTTCTATGCAGGAGATCAAGCCATGAGTTGGATGCAAATTGACTGCACTTTATTTGGTTACCTATGTTTCTAAAGTCTGATCTTGTCATTTGGAGCCTGGTTGCACTGGTTTTGCTGGTGTTACTGGTGCTCGGATTTGTGATTTGGGTGGCCAGTCGCCCAGAAAAAGACAACAAAGAGCCATCCCGTCGGTTGGTCAAAATGCGCAATGACAGCTTGCGTGCCTCATTTCGACAAGCAATTGAGCTCATCGAAGCCAACATTGCCGACAGATCGCAGCGGCTCTCTCTGCCTTGGGTTTTGGTGCTCAATGAAGGACTCGAGCCAGAACCCATTGCACTTGGCCACTCCGGAATTTCCCAAGCATTAAGTGCCGACTCCACAGCCACGGCCAGTTCCCAGGGCATCTCTTGGAACTTCTTTGACAAGGGTGTTGTCATCAACATGCTGGGTGCTTACTTGGGCACGCCCGACAGCGAAGACGATTCAGAGCGCCCTTGGGAAGAGTTTCTTAGCCTTTGCCGCGACTACCGTCCCGAGAGGCCCTTCGACTCGCTGGTGGTCACGGTGCCTGTCGACTTGCTCATGAGCAGCGACCCCAATGCGCGTTTGGAACTCAACCGTTTGGCCAAGTTGGCCAACAGGCGTTTGTGGAAAGCGCAAAACCGTTTTGCCATGCGTTTTTCAGTTTACGTCGTGGTCTCGGGCTGTGAGAGACTGACCGGGTTTGCACCCTTTGCAAGGGCCTTGCCCGAGCCCATGCGCAAGAGCATGTTGGGCTGGTCTTCACCTTACGAAATTACGGCAACCTACCAAGACAACTGGGTTGACCAAGCGGTTGACCACACCGTGCAAACCTTGTCCGACACATCGGCTGAGTTGTATGTGTTGAACGTTGAAGGCGACAGTTCACCTTACTTTTTGTTGCCGGGGCAAATTGACAATTTACGGCCGCAATTGCAACTCTATGTCAATGAGTTGATGCGTCCCAGCACTTATCACGAACCGTTTTTAATGCGCGGCATTTATTTCACGGGTGATGCCGGTGAAGTCGCAGAGCGTGCGCTCAGTGCCATCAGCGCAGACGATTCCCAAGCGCAACGGATTGGCGCCGAAGCAGCAAACGCTGATAGCTCAAATACAGAAAGTCTAGAGCCTTCCGATAGCTTGTCCGCAAAAGACGAAGCCAGTTCAGAACAAGGCTTGGCACTTTCTCCCAAAGAGCTGGGCACAGCACGTCACACTTCTGATACAAGCAGTTGGCGAAAAGAACCCACGCCTGTATTTTTACGTGATCTGTTTGAGCAAAAGATATTTGCAGAATATGGCTTGGCCCGACCTTCGGGAAGCCAGCTCACCAGCCGACCCATGTTGGGTCGGGGTGCACGTTGGATTACCTTGTCCTTAATTGGTTGTTGGGGCCTGGGCTTGGTGGTGGGCTCTGTCATACTGCACAAACAAAGCGATGCGGTCCACACTGTTCTGTTGAAGTTTAAACAAGACAATGAACAGCGCGCTTTGGCCTTGCGAAATGGCGAAACCATTTCCACTGAAGTCCAAAACCGGCGAGCTATTGCGCTGTTGGGCGTCATGGAGCAAATGGATGGAAAGCGCCTTTGGTCGGTGTTCATGCCTGGCTCTTGGCCTATTGTTGACAGCGTATCGGATGACTTGCGTCAGTATTTAGAGCAAGCCTTTGGCGACATTGCTGCGGCCACCCTGCAACGTGCGCTTCATACAAGGGTCAGCCAGCTAACAGGTGTACCGCAAGACAACAGCACCGGAGAATTGATTCAGGGGGCAAGTTGCACAGCCTTGAATACAGCGGGTTCTGAACTTGCCGGTCCTACGCAGTTGGGCTTTCAAGAGTTGCCTGAATTTGCGGCGCTGCTGACATATGTGAGCCAGGTAGAACAAACCGACTTGGCCTTTGGTGCTTTGCAACGCCTGAAAACACCAGGCTTACCACCCAACCCGCGTGACCTTCAACTGCTTGTCAAATTGGTATTTGGCACCGAACTGACATCTGTTTCACAACGCAGTTCCGAGCTGTTTAGAAGCAAGGCGGCCAGCGAGCACAAGGTGCAACTTGAGCCTGCACAAGAAGCCTTGCGTTGTGGCTTGCGTCAAAGAAGTTTGGCATTACAAGAAGCCGCATTTGACAACAACCCATTGCTTCAGAGTCAGCGTGGCTTGAATGCCAGTGTCAATTCGTTAACCGAGGCCTTAGATGTCAGCGCCGATGGCAAGGCACAGTTGGAATTGGTCAGCTCGCTCTTGGCCGAAATCAAATCACATGAAGCCATGCTGGCTGCAGGTGCCAGCTATTCAGCTTGGATGAGAAGGCCCAATTTTGCGCCTGGTGCAAGTTGGGACAATTTGTTGACTCGCTTAAATGCCTCGCAACTCTTAGGCCCCAATTTGGCTTTGCTCACCAAAGAAAAGTTTGACGCGGCCTACAAAAGTTTCAGCATTGAACTCAACGATCAACTCAGCGAAAACCCAAGCACCGAGATTGTTTGGGATGAGAAAGATTTGCGCTACAGGTTGGGTAACGACTTGTCCAACTTGCGCTCTGGCCTCACTTCTTTGATGGCGGAGCCCTACATGGGCTTGGCCAACAACATGCCTGCGCCAGACCTCAACAACAACCCAGATGCCAAGCAAGGTTTGAACTGGGATTTGCCGCGTTTGGATGAGGCACTGGCCACACAAGAGCAACGCAAGAAGTTTAAAAGCGACATATTGCCGCGCATCCCTGTTAACAGTCAACGTGCCATCACGCAAATCGTCAACAGCAGGCTAAGCAACCAGGTCATGACGCACCTGAATGCAGCCTTGGTGCCAGGCGTCAAGCTTGCTGGCGCGGGCATCGACGGCGCCACCTTTGAAGCCGAACGTACGCGCTTGAACCGTGTGCAATTGCTATTGTCTGATTTAGGTGCAAGGCGTGAAGGCGATGCCCTGCGTTCCTTGATCAACCGAGACGCAGTCCGCAAGTTGCAAGTGCTAGATGAAGCACTGAGCCGGTCCGAACTTTATGCCGCCCGAGGACGCAGTTTTACCTTCTGGCAAGGTGAAAAGAGCCCCGCTTTGGGGGCCTTTGGTTTGCCAGATGCCTCAAGCCTTCAATCGTACTTGTCGCAGCAAATGACGCGTGCCGAACAACTGAGCAAAGAGGCAGATGCCGTCCTCAGCTTGCTCAACAAAGATGCTTTCAACAGCAACCAAGTGCAGCGTTGGCAGGCCCTGTCAAAAGACCTAGAACGTTTTAAGCTGAAAAACCCCAACAGCAGTTTGCTCGGCTTGGAGCAGTTCATCACTGCCATGGCGGGCGATGTTGACGGTCAGAACTGCCAAGAGAGACTTCAGGGCAAAGTGCCCAATGGGCGACCCGCCGATTACTTTGCTGAACGTCATGCCCAGCTTGCCTCCTCACTCAGCTTGCGTTGCAATGAGTTGCGCGCTCAAGAACAGTTTGCACAATGGAGTGTGTTTACAAACGACTTCAATCAAACTTTGGCAGGTCGGCCACCGTTTGCGGCGCCTGGTTGGGCGGCAGAGGCGCCCATGGTTGAGTTAGACGAAATCTCGGCCTTGTTCCGAACTTATGAGCGTGCGCGTCCAGCCATGCAAGCGCTCATACAAAATCAAAAAGGATCGGCCACCACTGCACCAGTGCAAAGGTTTGTAGACCAATTTGACCGTACCCGCAGCTTCATGGCCCCTTTGGTCACTGCTGAAGAAAATGTACCCACAGGCTATGACGTGGCCGTTGAGTTTCGCGCCAACCAAGCCGCAGAAGTGCAGGGCAATCAAGTCATCGATTGGACCTTGGTCATTGGCCGTCAGCGTTTGAGTCTGCGAGACGTGCCCAAGCCACTGCGCTGGGAACTTGGTCAACCCATCACGCTAACGCTTAGACTGGCCAAGGACGGGCAGGCCACGCCACTGGCTGACCCTCGACAACCGGCCTTAAGCGTCGACGGTAAAACCGTCACGCTGCGTTTTGCCGATGCATGGTCGCTTTTCAACTTCATTGGCCGCCAGCGTGAAACAGAAGCGCGCAGCGATGGCCGCAGTCAGTTGTTGCGTGTTGAGTTTCCATTGCTGATCGAGACCTTACCTGTCTTGGGCAGTGCACCCTCAGCTAAGACGCCAGCTACGGCCACACCAAGCGGCGCAGCAGGCTTGGCGACGGCCCCAGAAAGCCGAGCCAAGGTCTACCTGCGCTTAACTTTGAGCCCGCCTGGCAAACGCAATCCGCTGATCTGGCCTGGAACACTGCCCACGCGTGCGCCAGAACCCATTAAACCCTGACACTGCTCACCCTAAATTGGTCCCATGGAAAACAAGCATCCTCCTTTATTTGACGCAGTTGATGACTTGCTCAAGCCTTTGCCCGGGGGTGAGCCCACAGGTGAGTCTGTTCGATACGACCCCGTGATTGCAGAAATTCGCATTGCACGCGAGTCCGACGACCCGAGCTTGCCCCAGGGTGAATGGGAGCGACCCCTTAAAAAAGCCGATTGGCCCCTGGTCATCTCTCTGTGTCGTCAAACATTGAGCGAGCGCAGTAAAGACTTGCAAATTGCAGCTTGGCTCACCGAGGCTTGGATTCACGTCTATCAAGTGGATGGCTTACGCGCTGGTATTCGACTCATCAATGGATTGTTAAATAACTATTGGGAGGGTGTTCACCCGCGCCAAAGCGAAGATGGCGACTACGACGCGCGGGTGGCGCCATTGGCTTGGATCAACGAAAGCTTGCCGCTCACCATGCGTCTGAACATGGGGCTAATGCCTTGGCCCGATCGCAAGCCACCTTTCATCAGCCTGGAAGACTGGACCAAAGCGCCACTGCTGACACCGCCCAAATCTAATGATGACAATGACAACCAGCCCATCCCAGCAGCAACGCCCAGCCGCGACGAGTTGCTGCTGGTGGGGGCAACCACTGCTGCGCCAATGTTGCTGCAACTGCGTGAATCCATTGCCTTAGCGCTAACGGAGTGGAAGGCACTTGATGCACTGGTTGACGAACGCCTCAACAAAGAAGCGCCAAGTCTTTCACGTGTCACAGAAACGCTCAATTTGATTGACCGTGCCATCACCAGTCTGTTGTCCAACCGTCAAAATGCGCCTCTACCAAAGGCGCATTCCCCATCGGAGAATGCCATGCAAACCGACCAGCCTGTTGAAGCCACCGAGACTGCAGATGAGGCACCGACAACTGCTCAACTCAGTGATGAATTTGTGGACCCGCGCCTTGCTACGGGCCCCATCCGTTCGCGTGCCGACGCTTACCGGCAGCTCGAAGGCATTGCCAACTTTTTGCAAAGCATTGAACCCCACAGCCCTACGCCATATTTGGTTCGCCGAGCCGTTAGTTGGGGGCGCATGCCATTGCCTGAATTGATGCAGGAAGTGTTGCGTGAAGAAGGGGATTTGAATCGTTTGTTTACCGTGCTGGGACTACCCCAGCAATAGCATTCTTAACGCAACAACTGGTTCATCGCAGTTCAGCTGCGATGGGTTGAGTGCTACTTTAACTGTTTTTAAATTTGTCAGGAAGTTAGAGTTCGTTTTATATCTGGCAAGTTCAAATCATTTAAAGGAAATTACATGGCATTCAATCCTGATCCATTTAAGCAAGCTGAAGCTGAAGTTGCTAGCAAGAGCATAGGTTCCCAAATATTCCATTCTGGAATATTTCATTCCATGCGCAGTGCTTTTTCAAGCCCCGGCAAATCGGGCGTCAGCAAGGGCATCGGAGCGGTGGTGGGTGTCGGAAAACTTTTCCTTGCTGCGATACCTGTGCCAGTTGTGGGCGCCATTGTCGCTGCCACGGTTGATGCCATAAGCAGCAAGGTGCGCTCTGACCGACACCAAGATCAAATCACTGCGGCAACTACAAACGCAGAAAAAGTCAAATTCGAAATCAAGGAATTGACAGTTGAAAAATTGGACCGATTTCGATGGAAGCTTTCACATGCATTTGAAGAGCTCAAAGAAGGCCTGACGGCTTACAACGCAAGTGGGCAAAATTGTGATGACATGTATAACTTCGCGTTGCTTTACGAACAAGTTGAGCGCAGAAAGCTCAGGTTAAATAATGAATTGCAGCAATTCAAGGATGTCATCTCACTTGTTGAAGGTTGGATTCAGGACGTTGAAACAATTCAAGGCCCCTTACTGGCTACAGCAAATAATGCAATTAGGAAAAAAACCAGAGATGAAATTGCTGCAATGTCACTCTTGGTTCAATCGAATCCCGTTCATGAAGCTGCCATAGCGACTTATCAGACGGCGCATGCAGGTTGCAAACAATGGTGTTATTTTAAAAAAGAAGCCAAGTATGACCCAAACACCAGGTGGGAGAGCTACAAGGAAAATGCGGGCAAAGTATCGCAATTCATGCTTCCAATTGCCATTTCTTCTGTTGCAGTTCGTCAGTCCGATTACACATACAGCGCAGATAACTCCAAATTTGGAGGGTAGATTTGACAGTGCGTCACAGATGGCAATTTAATTGGGGTCAGATCAACATT
>JACCDK010343570.1_pt1 | contig 28914 bp, 24 predicted proteins | sample 7445871 | NCBI WGS metagenome assembly JACCDK01 (sample SAMN15323436, study PRJNA562643) | freshwater metagenome | isolation source: river surface water | place: USA:Blue River Watershed | collected 2017-08-15 | reverse complement strand
TAACTAATGATTTTTCATTTTTTCTTGAATCATACAATTATCTCTCATTCAAGTTAATAAATGAATATGGTTTTGATTTTGGAATGACAAAAATATGGTTTGCAAAACACCAAATAGATTTGTCTTTGTTATTTAATTCATGGAATAATTCATTAAACACAGGTATTTCTATGGGATATTCACTAAAATTGTGAAAATTTTGCACCATGAAAATTATATCGTTTAATGTTAATGGAATTCGAGCTGTGGTAGGAAAGTCATTTCTCCAAGATATGAAAAATCTTCAGCCTGATGTAATTTGCCTTCAGGAAACTAAAGCAACGGAAGATCAAGTAAAAGAGTCTGTTTCATCTTTAAGCGAATATCATGTATTTGCGAATTCTGCCGAAAGGAAAGGGTATTCAGGGACAGCTATATTGTCAAAAGTAGCTCCTGAAAAAGTAACTTATGGTATGGGTATTTTAGAACACGATCAGGAGGGCAGAATTGTATGCGCAACATACACCGATTTCCATTTAGTTTGTGTATATGTTCCTAATTCAGGAAGCGAGTTGCTTCGGTTGGGTTACCGTCAAAAATGGGATAAAGATTTCCTTTCTTATTTAAAAGGTTTGGAAACCACTAAACCGGTAGTGGTTTGTGGAGATTTTAATGTGGCGCATAGGCCAATTGATTTAGCAAGACCTAAAGAGAACTTTAATAAGGCGGCAGGATACATGCAAGAAGAAATTGATGGTATGAACAATTTCATTGCCTCTGGATTTGTGGATACTTTTCGAGAATTAAATCCTGAAAAAGTTAAGTATTCTTGGTGGAGTTACCGAGCTGGTGCGCGCGATAAAAATATTGGATGGAGAATAGATTATTTTCTATCGTCAAAATCCTTAATTCATAAAGTAAAATCAGCAGATATTTTAAACGAAATATACGGTTCGGATCATTGTCCAGTAGCTATTTCTTTTTGAGCCAAGATTTTGGATTCCACCATTTTTTAGGTTTTTTTCTTATTAATGATTATTTTTCACAATACTAAGAGAAATTAACTCAATTTAATGAGACTAATGGCTAAATTTTCTTATCCATATAGAAGAGAAAAATAGCATTGAATCCTTTTCGTGAAAATTCATCAATTTTATCAATCTTGTATTCTAAAAGATACTCTTCTATTTCCAGCATTGGATTCAGTCGTATTACCCTTGTATTTAGAATTACTTTCACCTTTAAACGAGATATTAAATCTAGATCGATTAACACCTTTAGACTCAAGATATTTCATACAAGCGTCAACTCTTTTTTTCGAAAGCAGTATGTTTGTTGCGTCTGAACCTGTTTGATCGGTATAACCAGTCATTTCAATAATTATTTCACTACGTTCAATCATCAATGCAGAAAGTTTGTTTAGTATTTCTTTGTATGAATCGTTTATTACAGATGATCCGGTAGCGAAAAGAACGTCATAAATTCCTAGTTTTTCAAGATCAATTCTTTGATTTTTCATTTCTACACAACCGTTTGCATTAGGAGAACCTTTTTCTAGAGGACAACCATCAATAATATCTGGAATGTTGTCACCATCTGAATCAGGACAACCTAAAGCGTTACCTTTTAATAATGGACAAAGGTCATTCACATCAGGAAACCCATCATTATCTGAATCTAGGGATTTTTCCTCGGTATAAATTGTTATGCCTTTTGTGTTAACTAGGGCACCTTCTTTTGAATTTAATTCTTCATCAACTGCGTTAATGACGCCATCTTTATCGTCATCATTTAATTTCTTTTGATTTTCAGTTGAGGATTTCTCCAACTTCAAAATCCTAGTCGTATCAATAGAACTTCCTCTTTTCGAAAAAGTCCAATCTGCATGCGTTTTCCTTTTTCCTAAATAGAATGTGCATCCGACACTCCAATTAAAAAACGAACCTGTTGTTCCTCCGTCTTGCGGAAGAGCCTCCAGGTAATCAAATGTTCTATCTTGTCTAATAGTAAATAAGTACGATATATCGGCATTAATACTTATTCGATCTGAAATTTTATACTCAGGGGTCAATCCGAAACTTCCAATAAGCATTCTGTCTATTTGACCTTCGTCTATAAGAGGTCTATTGTAAGGCGCAGCCGAATAGGGCGTTAGAGATGACATTTGCCCATATCCAGCACCTAAATATATTAATGCTCCAAATCGTTTGGTAAAATCATCAAAATGCAATACATCTGTTATATTTACAGTTGGACCAATAACAAAATTGTAAAAGTGAGTTGGATTGGGCAAAGGATTCGGTTTATTAACCCACTTAAACAGATCGTAGCTCGCTTTTAATTTCCAACCAAACCTATTATTAGGCATGTAGCGTGCATGAAGACTGTAGTGATGGATTTGATGTATGCGAATAGTACCTTGAACTAATCGATTCAACCCATCATGACCACCTAACTCTAATCCTAAAGACCATTTATTGTAGTTTTTATCGTTTATTTGACTAAAAACAGAACTTGAGGTTAATATGAAAATAATGAATAAGCTTTTTACTATCATTTGTCTTTTAATTTTCTCAATCATTGATATAGTTTTTTACTAAGTTAAGAATAATTCTTGATTCGAATTGTTAACATATTAAAGATAACTTGACTAGACTCATCATAAGTTTTTATTTACTTGAGCCTTTTTTAACAAACCATTTTTTCCAAAAGTTCATCTTAGATTTTTTAGAAAAATAACCATTATTGTAACCATAACCATATTTATAGCGATAGCCATATCTGTAGGCATAACCATATCTTCTTTCCAAAGGATCAACATAATTTAAAACTACCGCACAATTTGAAATTACACCATCTTCTATGTAATCTTTTGGGATATGTAATAACTGCTTTTCTAGATAGTTGCATCTGACAACATAAAGTAATAAATCAACTTTTTGAATGATTGGCAAGCAATCTGCAATCAAACCTATGGGAGATGTATCGAAAATAACGAATGTAAATCTAGTTTTTAAATGTTCAACTAACTCATAAAATCTTTGCCGCATCAATAGCTCAGAAGGATTTGGAGGAATATCTCCTGCGTTTATAAAATATAAGTTATCGTTTAAAGGATCTTTTCTAATAATGTCATTTGGATTCATTGTTGTATCCACGATAAAATTACTAACTCCTGTCTTATCCTCAATTGAGAAATATTCCGAAAGCTTTGGGACACGTAAATCCAAACCTACAATTACAACTTCATTTCCAATATTACATAAACTATGGGCTAAATTAACTGAGGTAAACGTTTTTCCTTCATTCGGAAGTGTAGAAGAAATCGCAATTAGATGTGATTTTCGTTCAGTATTATTTAGAAAAAAACTAATATTTGCTCTAAGCATTCTAAATGCTTCAGAAAGATACGTTCTGTCGTCTTGAAGAATTATTTTCTGATCATCATCACTCTTAGGAATTTGACCGATAAGAGTTAAACCTACTATATCTGAAGATCCTTTTACTTTATTATCAAGTAATTGGGAAAGATATATTATTAAGGTTGGAATGAATAGTGCTATAGCAATACTAATCAAATAGTAATTGATTGGTTTTGGATAGATTTGTTGACCTGTATCGTGGGGAGGCTCTATTGTTTTTATATTGGATACTGATGCAGCCAATTCTATTTCATTTTCCTCTCTTTTTTGAAGAAGATATAAATAGAGCGATTCCTTTATTTGTTGCTGGCGTAATATAGAACGATACTCACGTTCCAATTTGGGAACTTGAGATAATTCAGATTCAAAAAAATTATATTTCTTTTTGTATGAATTTAGTCTTAATATAACTGAACTTTTTAAATTCCTTAGTCCTTTTTCTAAGCTTGCCTTAAGGCCAATCAACTGATTTTCAATTTTTTGAACCAAAGGGTTTTGGCTGCTAGAAGATTGTAAAAACTTTGTTCGTTCCAGAACTAATTTATTATATTGTTCGGTCATTTGATTTATTGAACCATCTTGAAACCCCAAATTTGCAGGCAACAAAATTGAAAAATCGTCTGTTTTTTTTAAGTGATCACTCAATATTTCTATCAAACTAAGTTCTATCTCCGCTTGTGTGGTTAATTTACTAGCCTCGCCTTTATTTGACTTATAATCAGTAACATCAGCTTGAAAATCAACTATATTATTTTGATTCTTATAATTCTCACCAGTCTTTTCAACGTCATCTAATTCCTTCAAAAGAAACTTCATTCGGTCCTTGATGAAAGCACTTGTATTCGTTGCTATAATATTTTTATCATAGAGCGCATCTCGTTTATAACTTTCAATTAATTCGTATAAAATATCATTATTACGCTCAATATTGGGTCCTTGAGTTGAAATAGATAAGACTGTGCTCTCTTTATTCTTTTTCACAATTTCTAAATTTGCGGCAAGGCTATTAATAGCAAATTCTTTAGAAGAGTATATTAATTCAATTTTCTTTCCTATCCATTTTGATGTAAAAAGCTGGTTAGGTACAACACTCACCTTAAATTTTGAACTAAATATGCTTATCTTATCTCCAAAAGCATAAGTTCCTTCTTCTTCTTCTTCCCCTAGACTAAATGATTTTGAGGATTTTATTGTTATAAATGTTGAAAATGAAAATTCATCAGACCCGGAATCATTTTCATTACCCGAAACTTTTATTTTCAAAGGATTATCCTTGTAAAGATCAATTTTTCGTAACCCTGAGTTATCCCCGATCAAAAACGCAGTTAGTCTCAAATTCAGTGAATCAACAACCGGAGCCAAGACAGTATGCGCCTTCATGACCTCTATTTCATTTAACAAATTAGATGATGACTTTACTAATTCTAAATCCTCCAAAACATCAATACCTTGTGGTCTGTTATTATTTTTTTTATCTTCATTAATCAATATAGTAGCCTGAGATTTGAAAATGGGTATTGTGTAATGCAAATAAATTTTTACAGCACTAAATGCAATTACAATCAATATAACGTACCAATACCATTTCCTAATGAATGGGTGAATCCTTTCAAAAATCGTTTTAGTTTGGGAGAGCTCCTTTTTATTTTGAGTGTCTTGATTATTTTCACTCATTGGCGTAAAAGAATTATAATGGATAAAATAGGCGCAATTGCTGATATAAATAACTGACCGTTAGACTTTATAAATGTCGCTTCTAGTCTCGAATTTAAATTAGGTTCAATATATACAATATCATTTTGCTGTAAATAATATACCGGTGAATTAAGAATAGATTTTGACGTTAAGTCAAGGCGAAACTCTTTTTTAATTCCGTTTTCGTCTCGAAGAACCAAAATATTTTTTCGTAAACCATTCATCTTTAAGTCTCCAGCCATACCAATGGCATCGAGAACTGACAATCGTTGTGATTTGATATTGAAGGTACCCGGAGATTTTACATCTCCCAGAACTGTTACTTTGAAATTCAAAATGCGAATTTGGACAATTGGGTTTTTGAGGTATTCTTTTAATCGCTTGGCTATAAGATCTTCAGCATCAGTTTTGGTTAAGCCAAGAACTGATATTTTTCCAATTACCGGAAGAGCAATTTGTCCTGTGTTGTCAACAAGGTAACCATATTCCTCCGTATTATCACTACGTAATTTAACATTGAAAAGAGAAACTGTTTCGTTATCCAAATCGGTAACGTGAACCGATAAGTAATCATCAACTTTTATTTTTATTGGTTGAAAAACAGACACAGAATTCGGTTCATTGGATTCAAGGTTAAAATAAACTAATTTTTCTTTTAGCTTACATGCTGAAATCAATTGAATAAAAATTAAAATAGCAAAAAGGTATACTAAATATTTTTTCATTGACTAAAAATTATGCTTTTTTAAGGATAGTTTAAATAAAACTAAAAAACCAAGTGAAATAAGGATAAATATCAATAAAAAATAAACAGTTTGATCTACCATATTCAATAAGAAATAAAACAAGGTGATAATACTAATATTAATACCCCCAAGTATTAGCGCAACTTTCAAATGTGAACAGCCAAGATAATCTAATAGAATATGATGGATGTGCTGTCTATCCGCATGAAAAGGATGTTTTCTTTGAATCAATCGAATCACGATTACCCTAAATGTATCGAATAATGGCAAAATTAGAACCGAAAAGAGTAGAAAGGGTAAATTTTGAGCTGGGAAATTGAAATTCGTAATCGATTCATTTTTGAGTGAAATAGCGTATATCGTCATTACTGAGACTAAAAAACCAATAAGCATCGATCCTGTATCTCCCATGAATATTTTCTTGGATTTTGATAAGTTGAAACGAAGAAAAGCGAAAATAGAACCAGAGATAATTGCATTTAAAAATGCTAAAAAGTAAAGTTCAAGTAAATAGTAAAACAGATAGTAAAAAGCAAAAATGATTATTCCAACAATTGCTGCAAAACCGTCTATACCATCCAATAAATTAAATGCATTAATTAATGCAACTGTTAGAAATATTGTTAAAAATATTCCTACAATTGGAGTAATATCGTGCAACCACATAAAACCACGTAAATTTAACAAAGAGAAAGAATTATGAAAAACAAAGAAGAAAGCTGCTGTTAATTGAGCGATAATTTTTGTGGAAGGATTTACCATAACCAAATCATCTTTCAAACCTATAATAAACAAAATTGTTAAACCAGGAATTAAATTTGGGAAAATACTGGACTTGTCATATTGGTAAATGAAAGAATAAAAAAGCATTATAACAACAAAGAAAGCCAATCCTCCGATATTAGGTATTCTTTCAATGTGCGAGGATCTTTGGGAAGGCTCGCTTATGAAGTTACTAATACTTGCTAAAGACCTGACTTTAGGTAGCATAACGAATGTAGTAATAAAAGAACCTAAAAATAATAAGAGAGAGAGCTGTAAAAAATCGGATGTTGAAATTTTCAATTGTATAAAATTCTTAACCAAATTTACTATTTATTATTGATTTTAAGTAAAAATTGTAATAACTAAAAAAATTGCGTCAGTTTAGCTAAGTTCTTTTTAATTATTACTTGGTAAGGATGGCGTATATTATTCTTTTTTAGCGCCAAAATATCTTCTTTCATTTTTTGCTTTATGTTTTTTAGAGAAGAACTTGCTCCACCCATTTTCATTTTCGTGATGACAGTTGGAAAGTAATGATAGTAAATCTCCGGACTTTTCATGATTCGTAATATAAAATCATAATCTGCTGAAATTTTCATTTTTTCATCGAAATTTCCAAATTTTTCATAAATGTTTCTTTTCAAAAAAAGAGTAGGGTGAGGAGGCATCCATCCTTTCCTAATTTTATTCGCATCATATTTGTTGCTTTTCCATTTGCGAATTACGTTTTTATTTTCATTTTGACTGATATATTCCAAATCCCCGTATACTCCACCAATTTGTTGTTCTTGAAACAATTTTACAATGCTGGAAATAACGGTTTCATTTGCAAATACATCGTCCGAATGTAAAAATCCTATGACATCTCCTGTTGCCAAACTTAAACCTTTGTTAAGTGCATCATAAATTCCGTTATCCTTTTCAGAAACCCACTTGGAAATTTTATACTCAATACTTTTCAAATAGCCAACTGTTCCATCTACAGAGGCGCCATCAATGACAATCCACTCAATGTCTGAATAATCTTGGCTATCGATAGAGTTAAATGTATCTTGAATACTAGATATGCTATTAAATGTGGCTGTGATAATGGATACTTTCATCGCTCTAATACTATGTTTTCCATAATTAACATATCCATATTTGTCCTTAAAAAACAATCAATTGCTTCGGCAGGTGAATTTACAATAGGTTCATTTTCATTGAACGATGTATTCAATAGAATTGGAACCCCTGTTCTTTTGAAAAAAGTTGAAATCAAAGCATGATATCTAGGGGATACCGACGGATCAACCGTTTGTAATCGCCCAGATCCATCAGCATGCGTTACCGCTGGAATTAAAGACCGCTTTTCATTCAAAATTGTAAAAACTTTCTCCATGAAAGGAACTGGCTCATCTTTTTCGAACCAATTCAAAACTTCCTCTTTCAAAATACTTGGTGCAAATGGTCTAAAACTCTCTCTTCTTTTAATTTTTGAATTAAGAATTTCTTTTGTATCTGCTCGTCTTGGATCTGCGATAATTGATCTTCCACCTAAAGCACGTGGACCGAATTCAGCGCGACCATTGAACCAACCAACCACTCCACCATCAATCAAACAATCAACTATTTTTTCAAAAAGTTCTTGATCTGGAATTTCAGTAAATTTCAGATTTAATTTCGCACATTCCATTTTTACCATCTCATTTGTATAATGAGAACCTGTATTTGCATTAAATACAGCTTCAGATCTTGGTTGCATGGCTTTCATGTGATGAACCCAATAAGCTGACCCCATGCTAATTCCTGCATCATGTCCGGCACTAGGAATATACACTTCTTCGAAAGATGTTTGACTCGTAATTTTTCCGTTTGCCACAGAATTTTGAGCCACTCCACCAGCAATACACACTTTTTTAAGACCTGTTTTCTTTTGAAGATACTTTAAAACATGAAAAATAATTTCCTCTGTATATCTCTGCACCGAGGCAGCCAAATCTTTGTGATATTGAGTTAATTCTTCATTTTTTTTTCTTGCCTTACCAAAAACTCTTTCCATGTGAGAATTGAAAAGTGTTTTAACCAAAGGTTGATCATTTTCAGAATAATAAATATATCCTTTGTGGGGTGAACGAAAAAATTTAAAATTTAACCGAAAAAGTCCATTGGGAATAAGCTGTACGACATCTCTTAACTTATCAACATATTTTGGTTCTCCATATGGAGCAAGTCCCATTACCTTATACTCATCTCCATAATAAGGAAATCCCAATAATTGAGTCATCGCCGAGTAAAATACACCTACAGAATGTGGGAAATCAATATCTTCAAGAACCTCAATTTGTGTCCCTTTACCAACAGCCAACATCGTTGTTGTAAAATCCCCTGCACCATCAATTGAAAGAATTGCCGCCTGTTCAAAAGGAGAAGGATAAAAGGCAGATGCAAGATGACTGCGATGATGTTCAATGTGATTGATTTTATTCTCTAGTTCATTTAATGAAATTTTTGGCTCAATCTTTTGTAGTTCCGATGCGATTGAGGTGACTTTTTTTGAGTTAAATAAACGATTAATCGAATAGTTGAACACATTCGCTGGAGATTCAAGCATGAAAAGAAGCTTCTTCTTGAACTTTGCCTTTGGATCTCTACCGATAGAAATGTAATCTACTTGATCAAGTGTTACATTTGCCTCCTGCAAGCAAAAAGAAATTGCCTGATGAGGAAATCCAGCCCAGTGTTTAACCCTAGTAAAACGCTCTTCCTCGGTTGCAGCCGCAAGCTTGCCATCAACTAAAATTGCAGCCGAAGCGTCAGCATGGTAAGCATTTATTCCTAAAACAATCATTTAGTTATGTTAATTTGTTAAAAGTTTAATGTATTTTTTCTTGTAATCCGAAGTTTGATTTTGGATATAAGAATTGAAGTAATCGAAAGCTCCTAGTGACCATTCATCATATATTTTTTGATCCGAATCAAGAAAAAACTGAATTGCATTTGATAACTCATTTTCAGGTACGTCAAAACCGGCTTTACTCGATTCAAGATTTTTCCAAGGTGTGTTTTCTGAGATGATAACCGGTCGTCCCTGACTCAAACTCTCAACGATTGCATGACCATAATTTTCACCCTTGCTAGGTAAAAGTAAGGCGTGAGCTTGAGCAAGTTTTTCTGTTGCCTGATCGGAAGGACAAGCTCCATGATAAACAACTTCTATTTCCTTTGGTAATTCATCAATAATTGCTTGGCACTTCGCCCAATAATCCCCATTATAAATAGAACCATATATTTCGAAATTAATGGCTCCTTTAATTAATTTCAATGCCTTAATTCCATCAAGAATACCTTTTTCGGGAGCAATTCGTCCGATGAAAATCAATTTTAAATTCCCTTGTTTTTTAAAAATAGGCTGATTATTTTGCTTTGACTGTCGAGGTAAGTTAGGAATAAAAATAACTCCTTGATTTTTCGCAGTTCTTTTATTTATATCACTTTCTTCGACTAATGAGGTAGCATGAAAGTGAACATGAGCATACCCTTTTGACCAACGCATAAAAACCAAAAACAACTGTTTTTTGAATGGTTTTACCTTCAAAGCGTGCTCACTTAACATTCCTCTCGAGGCAACAATAGTTTTAATTCGTAGTTTTCGACCTATTTGAAGCGGCCAAATTGAAAATGCCTTTGAATAAATACCATTAATGTATAGGCAATCCGGATTTAAATCGAAAATCACTTTTCTAAGATTCGATTTAGAAAGGCTATCACGGGAAAAGTAATATACTGATTCATTGGAAGATCGTTGAATCCATGAATTTCCTTTGATTTCTTGATAAGGTTCGACTGAACAATAATCTGTATTTCGAGTGATAATGTAATAGTCAATTTCTGTAAGCGCTTCAACCAAATTTGCAATGGAACGAACGGGGCCTCCTGAATTTGTTCCTGGCAGATACCAATCAATTGTTATGCAGATTTTCTTTTTCGACAATTTTAATTCAACAAACTTTTATAGAGTTTCAAATAATCATTCGCAACTCTCTCTGGTCTAAAACGTTGAACATTTTCAAAACCTTTGGAGATTAATTCATTACGGAGATTCTCATTGTCAATCAATTCAATGAAACCGTTCCTAATTGATTCAATGGAAAATGGGTCCACGAAGTAAGCTCCATTTCCAGCTACCTCAGGCATAGATGAACAATTACTAGTAATGACGACTCGCCCTGTAGCTTGTCCCTCTAAAATTGGCATTCCAAAACCCTCATGAGTCGAACACAAAGAAACAATATCTGAAGTCTGGTATTTTTCCAAAAGATCTTCAAATGAAATACTTTCACTTACTTCAAAAGATTGATCTTTTAATAATTCGAATGCATGCTCATCTAGTTTCGCAATTATATTCAAATGAACATTTAAACCCTGCGTTGATTCCAAAACCCGATAAAGATTCTTATTAGGAGCCGAGCCTAAAAGCAAAATTGTAGGACATTTTTCATTAAATATTTTGTCACATCGTTGAAACCGAGAATCAATAACTGTTGGAATAACTTGAATATCAACTTCATTTTTTAGAATTTTTAATAATTCATTTTTGGTTGCTTCACTGACACATGTAATAGCGTTTGCTTTTTTAATTGGACCAATTATCCAAAAATATCTTAATAAAAAATACTTAATGCCATTTGAATTATTTATGAATCCAATGTCATGTATAGTTAAAACACGCTTTCCTTTCAGAATTCCCCAAATTAGAAAATGAGTATCTCCTGTAACATGAATTATGTCGTAATCGGATTTTTTTAAAAACGATTTCAGTCTCTTTACACTTCTCCAACGCGGGAAAATTCCATTTGAAAAATGAGGTGCATCCCAACTGAAAACCTCAATTTCCTTTCTTAAATAAGGAGTTAAAGTACGAAAATAGCTTTCAATACTAAAATTCCCATACAATCTAGGCTTTCTATTCGCGAATAGTAATTTCATTACGAATTAAATAATCCTCAATGGCAATAATTCCCCACCACCTTGACCATGAAAATTGACTTTTTTGATTGAGGAATTTTTGCCATTCATTGATTAATTTAGGTTGATCAATGCGTTCACCAAACGATAAAATTCGTTGACTACAAAAGCTATTCAATTCATTTCGCATCCATATTTCCCACGGCAAGGTAAAACCCTGCTTGGCTCTATTGTAAACACTAGTTGGAAGTAAATCTTTGAAAGCCTCAATCAACAGATACTTCGACTTATTTCCAATTTTCAGTTGGTCGGGTAGGCTTAAAGCAAAATCAACTAATTTTTGATCCATGAAAGGAGAACGGAGCTCAAGTCCAACGCCCATGCTATATTGATCTGAATCTCGCAATAAAACTGGTTGCGAATAATATTTCCATTCCTCGATTGAACGAGCACTCATATTATCTGGAAATTTAGGTTGAATTGAATTCAAATAAGGTTTAGGCAAACCGAAATAATTTTTAAGGGTAAACGAATCAAATAGAATACGTTGGTACGAATAAGCCCCAGCTCCTAAATTCAAGTGATTAACAATCTCAAATCCCTTTCTGTATTGATAAGGAAAAAACATGGCAAATGGCGAGAGATAAGTCAATGCTTTTCTTTTTTTCCAAGTATCCAACGCTTTAAAGTAAGGATAACCAAGAAACCATTCATCTCCTCCAATTCCTGATAATGCCATTTTAAATCCAGCTTTCCGCGTATGTTTTGAAACGACAAATGTGTTCAAACCGTCAGCGCTAGGATGATCGGTAGCTGCTAAGCCATTTTCGATTTCGACTAAAAAATCTTTAGGCTTGAGTCTAATTTCATGATGTTTCGTATGATAGCGAACGGCGACTTCTGCTGCGATTCGATGTTCTGAAAATTCATTTTCATCGAAGGAAATAGTGAACGTGTTCAATTCACTACCTAATTCCTGAGCGGCCAAAGCCGTAATGATGCTGGAATCAACCCCACCTGAGAGAAATGATGCAAAAGGAACATCCGAAACGAGTCTTTTTTGAACAGCTTTTCTAACCAAAAATTGTAGTTCAGTTAAACACTCCTTTTCTCCAATATTTTCAATCACAGGATTTTGCCAGTTACAGAAATCACCCTGAATTAAATTCTCTTGTGTTATTTTTAAATAACTACCAGGTTTTAATTGAGAGATTTCAGGTAATAACGTACTTTGCTCAGGAATTGTCTGCCAATACAACCAGTTACTTAATTTTTGTGGTGTCGTATAGGCTGACTCGGGATGCATGACCAAAAGAGTTCTCAGTTCGGAAGCAAATGAAATTGTTTTTTTCGTTTGTTTGATATACAATGGTTTTTTTCCGAAACGATCTCTCGACAAGAGCAGTTCTTTATTTTGCTTGTCATAAAATGCAAAAGCAAACATGCCCTCTATCTCATCTAATTTAGTTTCACCAAATTTTATTAGCCAAATCAAGAGGGCTTCTGTGTCGGAGGCAGTTTTCCAGTTATATGATAATTGAGATTTAAGTTGCCTGTAATTGTATATTTCTCCATTGAAAATCAGGACATATCTTCCTGTGATATCAACCATTGGTTGATTTGCACCAATTGAAGTATCAATTATACTTAAACGGCTATGAAAAAGAACAACTTGCTCATCTTCCCAAAATGCCTGAGCATCAGGACCACGATGCAACATGGATTGAAGAATGTTAGATTGATTTTCTAGTTTTTTAAAGTTATTATATTGACCAGCGATACCGCACATGAAACTTATTTGTTTTTTCCGAAAATTTCACGAATTCTACTAGATTGTTCAGTCGCTCTATTTTCGTTTTTGGAAATTCCGGCTAACTTTTTAATTACCCTTGATTCACGCAAGAAAATACTACTACTAATCGACTCTTTAATTGAAAAGCGATTTTTTGTTAACCATACTAAAAATCCAAACATCAAAATACTTTTAGATAATTGATTGATGGTTGTTTGTGTTTCGCAATCTGGTCGTGCTGCATAATTTAACATCGGTAACAGAAAAAGAACATAAAAGGGTGAGATTTTAGACCAGCGCTCAACCAATTTGAAGCAAAGTGAAAAGATCAAACCCAATGCAAAACCAAAAATCCAAAGTCCCCATGTGCCAAAAGCAATGTAGCCATCAGCAAATATTCCCAATCCCATTGAGGTATTTTCTCCAATCTCATGACCTGAAAATTTATTAAAATGCTCTTGATTTCCTGAAGTTATTTTATTTGGTGCCAAAAAACGAGGCAATAAAGCTGCCTCCATGTAATTCCATACATTCTGCATACCTTGAAAATCTTTGTAGGTATCCATATTATTGACCGTACTTGCTAAGATCCATGCTTGATTACTTCTATTCAGCGTTCCTCTAACATTATTTTCATTAGTTAAAGAATTAGTTTCATTTACTCGAGTCAACTCAATCGCTGTTTTCAGTCCCGCTTTTCGTTCACCTGACCAAGTTGATTGACGATAATCTCCCTTTAGAAACTGAATGAATAGGATTAAAAATATAAATACAGATAAACCCATTATTTTTGTTGGAATTGAAGGTTTGTTAACATATACATAGAATAAAAGAAAAAAAATAAGCCACATGATTGCGTCGTGAAACACGGCTATTAAAAGTGACTGATAAAATTCAAACCCTAAAACCAGAATAACATAGATATAATTTTTTTTCGGTGAAACATTAAAAAGTGAAAATGCTCCTACAAAACGAACAAGTGAAAATAAATAAAATACGAATGACAAACTCGATGGTACAACCCCAGAAATAATTTTCAAAAGAATACCAATAAAAACTGCGCTCTTAAGCATGGTTTCGTTTGGAACAGAGTATTCACGAATTTCGGAAAATGAGGGTTTAAAAATATTCGATTTGATAGTATACATTCCCATGTAAAATAAGAGGAAACCAGGAATCATAAGACTAAAATATTGATCTGAATCAATTTTCATGGGATAAGTAGCATCATTGTCGTAAACATAATAGGTAAGCAAAGGAGCAAAAAGATAATTCCAGGCATATAAAAAAAGAACCCATTCTCTAAATGCAAAAACAGTATTGGAATTGACAAATAATTTTATCGCTAAAAAACTAATTATTAATAAAGAAATTGTAATTGCCAATGTTTTATTTTAAAGAAATAATTTACTCTATTTCTTTGCTAGAATCATTTCAGAACCTCTTAACATAGGGATTTTTAGTTGTTCTCTCTTCGGAAAAGTTATCAGATTATAGTTAGAGTCTAACAGTAATTTTTGAGCTTGCCCTTCTTTATAACCAGCCAATTTTTCTGCCCAATCCACAAATTCGAATATGATTGAACAATTCGGATTTGATGTTAAAAATTGGCCCATACTTTCAAAGATTAAAAATTCGAATCCTTCTACATCAACTTTAATAAAGTCCGGCGCTATATTATTATTCTCAAAAAAATCATCAAGTCTTAATGTTTTGACTATTTCTGATTCTTGTGTGAAAATGGGAACAAAACTTCCTTTTCCATTCTTATCTTTAGGTGAATAAAAAGACATTTCAATATCTCCTTTTTCATGAATTGCCAGATTAAATACATTGAGATTTGAAAGCTTATTTTGGTCTTTATTATGTGATAAATATTTATAAACAAATGGGGATGCCTCAAAAGCAAATATTGTAATATCAGGTCTTAATTTTGCAACTTCGACACAAATTGCGCCAATATTTGCTCCAACATCAATGAAATTACCATTTTCAGGTATTGATTCACAAATTAAATTAACTATTTCACGTTCATAAGAACCATTAATAAACAATTCGAAAGAAACATTTTCAATCAAATTTGGTACTTTATACTTTGTTCCATACTTTGTAACGAATTCTCTTTCATTATTTAAATTATTGACCAATAATTTTGCAATTCTTAGTTTACCCCTAAAATTAGGAGTCAATTGTAAGAATTTTTCCAAAATACGCATCGAAATTTATTTAGTGGATATATTTAGTAACAAATAATAAAAATCAACTTAGTTTTAAGTTAATTCAAAACAGTTAAATACGAAATTTTTCAAGATTGGTTATGAAATAATTCTCTGTACAATGATTCATTAGTATTTCTATCTGATGATAGTACAAATTTTGAAGAAAATAAATCGCTAAAGTTTATTTGACTTAAGTTTCTGAACTCAATTATCTTTATTGAATTCAAATTAAGAGAAGCAGTCGTTATTAGACTTTTATCTGCAATAACGCTCAGTCCACAACTTAAATATTCGTATACCTTATTTGGAATATTGTAAACATAATTTGGAATATGTCCTTTATAGATTACCAAACCTATATCGTATTTAACCAATTCTATAGGTAAATCGTAATAATCAATGGCTTTTTTTAGGATTATGTTTGGCGATAAACTATCATTTATCAACTGAAAGGTTTTCGCATTATACTGTTGACTAATGATCGTAAGTTGAAGTAAATCCCTATTATTTTTTACCCAATCTAATAATTCTGTTAAATACATTGTATCGGCGTCCAATGAACCAACATAGACCATTTTTATTGGACTTGTTATTCTATTTTTTTTATTCTTACCATAGTTCTCCCACCAATGGGTAGGAGGTAAGTTAGGAAATACTTTGACTTGTTCTTCCTTCAAATATTTATTGTCTATCAAGAAGAGATTTTTCCGATCGACATTTGTGTGGCTACAAGTAGAATTGAATAATAATTTCTGCTCCATTTTAAACAGCATTTTCATATAAAAAGACGACCGGTTTTTTTCTAATGGACTAATATATTCGTGATAATGAATATGTATTCTTTTACCTGGAAAAATTAGATTATAAATAAAGGCAGGACAAATTGAAAGTGTCTCATAAACTAAAACGATATCCGGTCTTGAAGTAATTAAGTGTAAGAAACAAAAAAAGTTATAATAAACGTAAGAAAAGTATCTTATGAAAGGATTTACTGAAATAACCCCATAACGCCTAATTTTAATCTTTTCGAAGCTAATATTTTTAAACGGCGATGAGTTTTTAGATGTATAAACATTTAAATTAGTATCATTATTTTGGCAAACTACGTCTGAAATGAAATTCATTGCAGGAGGATATTTTTCTAAAATATTATAGTGAAGAATTGCTATTTTTTTTATCACTAAGAAATAATTTTTTGAACCAATTTGGAATAAGAAAACTCAGATAATACTTTTTCCCTAGCCGCAATTCTAATTTCATTAATTTTTCGAGAATCCATTTCTAAGATTTTTTTAGCCTGATTTACAAGACTTTCAGTATTAGTGTAAAAAAAAGCCTCTTTTCCCTCCTCAAAAAAATGAACATGATCTAAAGTTTTTGGTGCTAACATAATACCTCCACAACCTGGAATTTCAATGCTTCTCATGTTGTGCGAATCGGGATTATGAATTCGCATTATGTTTAATTGAACTCTATAGTTTCGCAATGTTTGATAAAATGACTTTCCTATAACAGGTTTATGAATAGTAAGCAAAGGATGTGAAAGAAATTTTTCCCAATGATTTCCATAAACATGAAGTGACAAACCCATATTCAAGACTTCCTTTAAAACTTTCGCTCTATAAGAATCAGGATTGCCGAGGAAACAAACTGCATTTATTTCCTGATGAATACTTACTTCAAGTTCTGAAATGATTTCTTCATCAAATCCAAAAGGAACAATTGAACACTTTACCTTAGAACTTTTTTCAAATTGTAGCTTAACATTGTAGTCGTAAGTAAAATGTTCATCAAACAAATTTATAGAATTTCTCACATTCGAATTACCACTTCCCTTTCCTGAAAAAACAAAGGGATTATCAGGATTAAAATTGATGATTCTAGTTGATTGATTTTTCAATTTATTAATTGTGGCTGGATATAGCTCCATTCCTTTGAAAACCCAAATTAAATCATAGTTTTGACGTTTGGTAAAATCAATAACCAAGTCATTAATTTTTCGGTAGATACTTGAAAGACCTGAACGAAAACATATCTTATTCCAAATTCCCTTGTAATAATAATTGTAAAAAAGATTTTGAGTTTCAATTAAATGCACCTCTACTCCAAGTTTTTCAAGTTCCTTTTTATAAATTCGTTCAATTGACCAATCATAATTAGACCCAATAATTAAGACCTTCAAAACAATTTTTTTTTAAGGTTTTTTGAAATAATAAAAAACAAAACCGTCTCGATCTCCCAATTCAAATCCAAAAGAACGAATTAATTCATCCAATTCTTCGATTGAGTAAATTTTATCTCTATAACTTGAACTATGTAATTCTATAAATATATTTTTGCATTTACTAAGAGTTTCAGAATCATTTAGCAAAAAGTCCACTTCACTTCCTTCAATGTCACTAACCAAAGTAAAAGACTCATTAACAAGTTCACTTAATTTTATAGCCGGAATAACTATTGAATTGGTCTTATTATTTATTTCGTTATTTATTCGACTTTCAGTATTATTTCTGGAAACGGTTATTGAAACTTCTCGATTTTCATTATAGGATAATGCCGCATTCACTATCTCAATATTGTTATATGGAGACGTATTGGTTCTGATCTTATCTATTAAATATGGGTTTGCTTCTACGCAAATTAATTTCTTTGTATGATTCAAATTTTTTAATATTTCTCTCGATACTACTCCAATAGAGGAGCCTAATTCAATAACTGGTAAATCATTTGTTAATTTTTTTCGAATTAACCTAATTTCTGCTGATTCATAAAATCCCCAAAAAATCATCGCCTTTACAGTATTGCTAATATAATCGCTCTTGACATCAATGAATTCATTAAATTTCAACGTTCTCAAATTGGGTATTTTATTTGAAAAAATTCTCGAAATTACGAAACCAATAAATTCATTACAGAGAATAATAAATATCAGTTTTTTGATTAGTTGAATAATTTTCATATTGAACAAACTTTAATTAGTTCTTCCACTATGTCGACATGAGCTCTTTTTTGAGCAGATAAGCCAATGTCTTTTGATTTTTCGCCAAAGCTCATTCTATTTTTTGGATCTAATATGAATTGAAATTTTTGTTTTAAATCATTAATATCTCTCATTTCATAAGCAAATCCATTTTGACCAATTCGAACATCATCAGTCGCTCCATAACTTCCTGAGGTGTTTGTAACAATTACCGGTAAACCCATATATATCGCTTCACTAACAGCCAAGGAATGTGGTTCATATGATGCAGGATGAATATATAAATCTGATGCAGCGTATATACTGGGAAGTTCTTTTGGATCAACAAATCCTAAAAAATGCACTTGATTATTCTTCAATTTTTCTGAAAACTGTTTAATCTTTTCTTCTGTTGGACCACTTCCTGCCAATAATATGTGAAATTTTGGATAGTTTGATTGGGATTCCATGAGAAAAATAAGTTTTACCAAATCAATTTGATTTTTCCATTCAACCAATTTTCCTACTACAGAAATAACAATGTCTTCCTCTTTTATTCCCAATGATTTGCGGAATTCTATTCTTAATTCTTGTTTGTTTTCATAACAATATTCATAAAGATTGATGTCAATCGAAAAATTCATTCTAAGAATTTTTGATTTTGGGACACCATAAGAAAGATAATACGCTTCATTCGCATCTCCTACAGACAGAAAAATATCTATTTTTTTAAAATAATTTGGAAGTACTATTTTTTTTGCTAAGGACTTTAAAATATGCTCTTTATGACGGTTTTCAGAATCTGAAATATAGCCAATTTTCACTTTATTTTTTAAAGCCCAATTTCTAATTCTTTTCGTAAATGGATATATATAACCGTAATGAATAAGAAACTGAGGTTCAAAATTATTTAAGCATTCTTCCACGTTTGGAGCATCTAACTTAGAATTTATTTCTAATGTCCTGTTTCCGTTCAAAAAGTAATGCTCAAATTGATCTAAATATAAATTCCCCCATTTTATTTCGCGACCAAAATCCTTATCCACATAAGATGTCGCTCCTAAATTCGAAGCAAAAAAAACCTTGAGTCTAATATTCGGGTTTTTTGCCCAACTAGCATACATCGGACAAAAATGCTGAATTGGATGAGAAACAACAATTGCAATTTTAACTACTTTATTCATTGTTATTGTTAAATGTAGTTGAATTTCTTTCCGAAAGAAATAATTTTTCCTTCAAAAAATCTATTGGAAAGAAATGCCAATGAGACAGTTACAACTAATGTTGAAAACTCAATCAAATAATCATTAACGGAATTCAGGTTTGGAGTTGATGACTTACCAAAAGAATAGAATAAAAGTCCATTTATTAATTGATGAAATAAATAAATAAAAAATGATAATTGTCCAACAAAAAGCAAAAATTTGCTTTCCAGTATTAAACTTATACTACTTTCATTTTTTAAGGAAATCAAAAACAAAATAATATAGAAAAACAGAAAAGAAATAAGGGTGTGATTTATACTTTTGGAAACTAGTAAATATATAGAAATTAACAAAACAAAGATCGATAATATGGTATATTTAGATTTTATAATTTTCATATATTTTTCATTTTCATTAAAAACGACTGCCAAAATAATTCCAAAGAATGGAGCATCTAGTCTTCCTATTAAATGATTATACTCCATATACCAATTGGTAGTATATGCTCTAAAAATTGGCGCAATTGAAATAAAAATTAGTGAAACAAATAATAGCTTCTTAGTTTTTAGATGATAAATCAAAAAAGGCACTAATAAATAAAATTGCTCTTCAATTGCCAAAGACCATGTAGGAGTTAACGAATTCGGACCAAAATGACCAAGACTACTGAATGAAAAATTTTGAAGAAATACAAAATAATGCCAAATAGGTATCGGTTTTTCAAATAACCATAATGTATTGTCATTGAAAATTCTCTCTAAAAATAGGTATATTAGTAAAAATAGATAATAGAGCGGCATAATTCTTAAAATGCGGCGAAAGTAGAAGACTCTAAAGTAATTGTCTGCCGTTTTGTTTTTTATTAATATGGTACCAATTAAAAACCCTGAAATAACAAAAAAAAGATTCACACCAGCCCAACCAAAACTTGTCGATTTCATCAGAAGTTTCTCAAATTCAGACAATTGATTTATATCAGAGGCCATGTATGAATTATTCAATAGATGAAACGAAATAACCATCAGAACAGCAATTCCGCGGAGGCCATCAATGTGTTTTATTCTATTTATCATGATAGAATAAAATATGAATATACACAGATCATCGATTGATTAATTCCGCTAATTTTTCGCAAGTTTTTCTCCTGTGATAACTTAATAAAAAATTTGTATTAAATGTAAGTTCTTGATTAGAATTAACTAAATCATAAAATCTATTCGAATTTTCATTTAATGAATCAGGGTTGAAGATAATTGAAACTCCAGATTTTTCAAGAAAATTATACTGAGAACCTGCCGTTACAAAAGCTAGGATAGGTTTCTTCAATTCCAAGTAATCAAAAATTTTTGATGGCAAGCAGTAATGGGGACCCAAAAGATTTTTTTCTGAGGTTGCTAGTAAATAATCGAAATTACGGGCAATATTTTTTACTTCCGAATGAGATTTAAAACCATGAGAGACGAAATTATTTTCAAGATTAAACTCTTTTATCATATCTGTTAACCAATCAGGTAATAAACCAATATGTTCGAAAACAATTTTCGATTTAAATTCAGAGTGTTCTTGAAAGAAATAATTTAATGTTTTCAGAAAAAAAAAAGGACTTCTATACTTCCAATCTTCCTCTTTTAAAGTATACTGTAATAACCTATGTAACTTTCTTTTATACCATGGTTTTTTAGTTTCAGTTTCTAGTTTTGGATTATAATAGAAAGAACCAATATATCCTATTCTAATTTTATTATTGTAATTTGCTTGTTCATTCGAAATTTTTTCATTCTTAATATTAAAATCAAATCCATTGGGAATCACCTCAATTTTATCTCTAACAAACTCACCATGTATAGAAATAAATTTTTCTTTTAATTCATCCGTAACTGTAACTATAGTATCAGCATTCATGAATACTTTTCGCTCCATTTTTCGAATTATTCGGTAATGAATATAGGAAGGGAAAAAATTATTTCCCCAGGCTGACCAGGCATCTCTGAAGTCGACAATTACTTTAGTTTCAAAGTTCTTTTTAATAAAATTAACTAACATATGACAACTAAACGGTGGAAAAGTAATAATTACTGCTTTTGGTTTATTTTGAGAGAAAATCTTTCGAATTTCTTTCCTAATATTTCGCTCCAACTTATTAACAATATTATCATGAACTGAAAAGAAAATTTGGAAGTGTTTAAAAATCTTATTTTCCAATTTTCGGTTTTCTTTAATTGACAATCTATGAATCCCTACATCTTTTATTTCTTCAAGTAATTTAGGATCTGAATTAAATCCAAAAAGATCATTACTCGATTTCTCACTTAATGTTAAGACTATAGGATTGATTCCAAATTGTGGTAAATACTTAACGAATTTCATGCTTCGATAGGTTCCGGTGTTATTCTGAGGTGGGAATTCTAAAGCAATATATAAAATTTGAATCAAGTCTTTAATTTTTTAATAATTCTTGTTATCGGTTTAATTTTTTTCATGATACTGAAATACATTTTTCTCTGATTTACATCAGTACCATAATATTCATGTGGAATATTTTCTTTATTCAACAATGCTTCAAGTTCATCTTCACTAAATCTTAATTTTTTCGCTACAAATGAAAAATCTTTTTTCATTAATTCGATTTCATAATGTGGTTTAGCCAATTCTATTATTGCATCATGTTTTGATAATTGGTTAGAAAAAATTAAATTAGATAAGTGAGCCTTTCTTTTATCGATAAAAAACTTATTAGGCAAAATATACCCTTGATAAAAACGAGTAAAAATTGATTCGTGGTGTTTACCGCCATAATCCTGCCAATCGAATTCCTTAATAATTCTATTTTTGATTTCTGATTTATTATAATCGAGATAATTTAAAATATTAATGTTATTTACGCCCAAGAATAGTTGATAATATGCTTGGTCCCAAACACCTAATTTTGGCAAACGATTTAAGGAAATATTCTCAAAATTTTTGTTTATTGACTTTATATTTAACAAATCAAATTTATTGTAGTTCCAACTTTTTGGTAACGTAAACTCGGTCTGAAAGTTATTTCCACTTAGTATTGATTGAATATTAAACTTTTTGGCCGTTTTATAAAGTGCTCCAAATATCATATGATCAGCAGGGACATCAAGATCTAAAACAGAAGCTTTGAAATATGAGCGTTGCAAATTTGAAAAATCACTCCAATCAATAACATAAGTATACAAGTCGAACCCTGTTTTTTGTACAATTCTTTTTATGTTTTGAACGGCTTCTTCACTATTCCATCCATAATCAAAATGAACGAGCAGTGGATTTAAGCCATACTCTTTTGCAAATAGAGCTAAATAGGAACTATCAATACCGCCACTCAATCCTATAATGCAATTGTACTTACCTTTTCTGTTTTTTAAATTATCGACAATTTTTTGAACTATAATAACTCTATTATGAGGGCTATATTCCGGTTTTGATGATTCTTTTAAGTAGTCATAATAATAATTACAAATCCCTTTCTCGTCAAAAGTAATATCAGGATCAGCAATTGTATCCATTACACTTAATGAACATTGTTGATAAGGTCTTCCAAAATTAATCTTAGGGTCTTTTTTTAATTCTTCTTCGTTATATATTTTCATTATTCACCCATTGATTGAACACTTTAATAAACTTTTCTTTTTTCGAGATCGGAATCATAACGTATTCACATTGATTTAGATCTGAATGAATACCAATTTGATTTATTTCAACTATATCAATTAATACATCATCATTTTTTATTATTCGAAAAATTAAATATCCTACTTCGAATAAGAGACTTTCTATTTCATTTTGACGATTCAGCCTAAAGCTATTTTCTATTTTATAAACAGGTAGAATCTCTATCAAAATAACTGGCTCATTTTCTTTTATTAGTTCTCTAAAACTTTTTAAAACTTCTAATTCAGCGCCTTCAACATCTATTTTTAATATAGATATTTCATTCAAATTGATAGTATGTTGCAATTTATTCACTTCGTACAAGGGAATAAACTCTCTTTTAACAATTTTTTGCTCAGGGCGAAAGTCAGAAAGCATTGAAGCTGAACTATCCGTAGAAGAATCGTAATAATAATTTAGTTCACCAAGAGTAGTATCAGAAGAAATACCAACTGGAACAATTGTTATGTTCTTAAATTGATTAACTCTAATTAGTTTATCAATATATTGTACACAATTCGAATTAGGCTCAAAACCAACATAGTCAATATCCGATTCAACGCTTTTAAGTTTTAATAAGGTTTGACCAATATTAACTCCAACATCCACAAACTTTTTATCGCCAAGTGGCAAAATAATTTTCATTATTTCAATCATCCAAGGTTCTGAAATTTTCAAATTTGAATAACCAACACCTTGAATGATTGGGATTTTAAATTTAACATTATTGAGTAAGAGTTTTCCTCTTAGGTTTAGTACGGATAAGAGACCCATTTTATTTAATATTTTAAGAAAAAAGTTCAACATATCATCTTTATATTTTGGATGACGCCAAGGGTTTCACAATAATCTTTCGTACTAAATATCAAATAATAAGCTTTGTATATTTTATGAATATCTTAAAAACAATTAAAATATAATTCTAATTTAAATATTTAGATATTTTTTTCTAAATTCAGGAAATCTTGAACTTTGAATATAACCATTATATTCAAAGTTACTTTTCTTCCGAACACATAGAGATAGATCTAAATCTTTAATTTTTTTTGCGGGATTACCTGCAATTAAGCAATAACCTTCTAGGAAAGATTTTGTTACGACTGATCCGGCTGCAACAATAGTAAAATCTCCTAGACAAACACCAGGAAGTACAATGGACCCCATTCCAATCCAACAATACTCTCCAATTCGTACTTCATTGTATATATGTTTTGAGTTATCGTAAACATCGTGATTGGAGGAGATTATACCAACATTTGGTCCGATTTGAGTGTAATCACCAATAAATATTTTTCCATGATATGCTGAAATGTAATTTCCTGGACTGTATCCTGGGCAAGTTTCAACTCCGCAAAAAATATTTTGCCAACCAGTTATTGTGCTTGTTTCATGACAAGGCCAATAGGGTGCTGCATTCTTACCAAGTACTTTCTGGTTGTACCAATTTTGAATAGTTATCGGAGTTTGAGTATCTTTTGTTTCTTCAATGAAGCGGAATAAAGACAATGTGTTATAATAACGAAAAAGTAAAACATTTGGAATAATTCTAAATATTAGTTTTAGAAGCTTACTTGGTTTATTGGGATTCATTTTGCTAATTGATATGATCGAAAAAAGTAAGTTGCATATAAAACGCAATTAATAACTGAAAATATAATTAATGTTTCATATAAAGAAATATGTAATGTTGAAAAACTAAATAATAAAATAATTAATCCAATGTAACAAACATGAAGAATAAGATCCTCTCCTAATTTTTCCTTCAAAAAGTAAATATAAGTAAGAGGACTGACTATTAATTGAAGGAGATACATAGGTGAAAGTATTCTTGCATAAATTCCTGCTTCGTACCAATTATCTCCAAAAACAAAACTAAATAATTCCGGACCGAATAACAAGAGAGAAATCGTAGGGAAAATCCCGATTAGTAGCAACATTTTAGCCGTTTTCTCGAAAATATCCTTGCAATTACCAATACTATGATATTCATCAATGACCCGTTTTTTAAATACTTCCGAAACTGCATTAGAAATTAATGAAATCGGTAATGACAACATTCTGGAACATAAATTATAAACACCTACTGCTGCTTCACCTGATAAATATCCGATGAAAAAAACAGGTAGTTGTCTTCCGGCACGATTTATCAATTCAGAGGGTAAACTATAAAAGGGGAATTTATAATGACGTTTGGCTATTTTAATCATTTCACTTAATTCATTAAGCGAAATTTTTAAAATTATAACTGATTTTACTTTGAATTGCAGATATACTGTTGAAATTAATTGCCCTAAAATTAATCCTAGGAATAAACCAAATGGTCCTTCCATTGAAAAACCTAGTACAAGAGAGACCAAAGGAGTAATGAACGCACTTAAGATTGTATTCATTGACAAAGTCGAATATTTTTTCATTCGGTTTGCCTTAACCCTAAAAATTTCACTTTGTCCTGAAAAGAATATCTGAATAGGCAAAAGAAAAAGCCAGGTATTCAAATCCGGAGAATTGAAATATTCTGCTAACTTGTTGCCAAAAAAAATTATTAGTGGTATCGTTGTAAGTGAAAAAATTAAGTTAATTATCCTATTCAATTTCTCCACCTGATTTGCTTCCTCATCTGTTTTAACTAATAATATCACTTGATTGTATTGAAGTGTAGAAAAAACCCCGACTACTCCAATTATTGCCATGAATAGCCCCAATACACCATATTCTTCTTTATCGTAAACGCGATATAAGATTGGTGCCATCGCAATAGAGAACAGTTGTGCTAATATTGTGCCTGATAATAGCTTAAGTGAATTAAGAGCAAACTCAGATTTCATCAATTTATTAATCTGTCTAATCTGTCTAATCATTTATAGAGTTCAGTCGAATAATCCATCTAAAAATTATATTCAATTCTGTTTTTTAAAGAAATAAATTAATTTATTTTTCCAATCCAATCGCGGAATAACATACTTGAACACTAGAAAAGTTCCGTAAATATATATCAAGAACAAAGTCACAAATTTATACATGCTTAAAAAATAAGGTCTTAATGCAATAGAATCTGCGTAATCCTTACCAAAAACATAGGCGATGGAATTATATATAGATTCACTGACAAAACCAAGCTTTTCCCAATTTGTGTAACGTACTCCTAAAAACTTGAATTTCAACGAATAATCACTGGGCATCTGCTTGGAACAAAAACTCCAATTTTCCATGATTTCCGCAATACTTGCCGGATTTCCGTTTGGTAATTTAATAAACATATTGAATAATGGATCAATTAAAACCCATTTGTTCAAGGTTTTTGAAAAATACTCTACCACATTGTGACCACCGTAACCAACAACTGGTATTTTAAGCTGAGCAACCCGAACCTCAAACCCTGCCAATTGAAGATGTCGAGCTAACACTTTTGAATAACCACCACAAGCTCCTCCTCCGTACATCAAATCTACGTCAACGGAACGAAAGATTTTTTGCTCGATACTTAAATCATAGTGATCATTGAATTGTGCTCTGCGCGAATTCATCATGTCAAAAATATGTTTGGTGGAACTGCGAACAAATGATGTATCTCCTTCGTTTTCAGTTGTTAACCAACAAGCTCTATTGATATTATTGAACATTAAATTCTCGTTATTCCATTGAATAGCTGAGAATATCATGATAAACATTGTGAAAAAATGAAAGGAAATTTTAAAATATTTCTTGTAGGAGATCATTCAATTAGTAGATATAGCTTCGCTTATGTGACTCACAAATCACATAGGGAGAACACGCGAATATACTAATACTCGCTTGAATTTCTATATTTATAAGTGGAAATGTGAAAGTTTCATCATCTTTAAAAAAGTAATTTCATTTGTTTTTTTTGTATCTTTCATTTAGAATTCTAATAGTCAGAATTTTAGGTAATAATCATGTTGAATTTCGGATTATGTTATAATCAGAATTATCTTCTCTTGAAACTGATTTCCACTCAAAAAAGTATATGGAATCAAATGTTGAATTCTCAGAAATTTTGAACGATATCTATTTTTCAGATAAGTACACTGTTGAGATTTCTATTTTTAACCAATTTTTCTTTAGGTGTTTTCATCGATGATGTTCGTTACGGGTAGTATAATTGTTGTTGACTACCCTATTTGTTCGTAACAATGCAATTTTAATGATAATAAATATGTTGAATATCATTTTGAGCCCGTAAATAGTCATTATGGTTTCCAATATCAAGCCAATAACCGTAATGTTTGAATAAGGTTATCTTTTTATTTTTTTTCATTAATAATTCAATAAAATCTACAGCAGAAAAAGTAGTGTCATTTGGTATCAAATTTAAAAGCTCCTTCTTAATTAAGTACATTCCACCGTTCGTATTGTATGTATACGTTGGCTTTTCATCGATTCTGGTTAGTGTTTCGTTGTCTACCTCAAGAACACCATATGGAACTTCTATTTTAAATGGGACACTTAGTATGGCACAATCTGAACTATTTTGTACAAAGCTCAAATAAAACTGCTCAATATCTACATTGGTTAATAAATCGGAATTTGATACAAGTATCACGTCATGATGGAAATCACTAATAAGTTTAATGGCACCTATTGTACCCATAAATTTTGTTTCTTGGATTCCTTTAAGGTTAATTTCGTCAGATTTTTTACTCGCAATAAAAGTATCCAATTGTTCAGACAAATAATTTGTTGTTACTTGTATATTTTCAATTCCGTAATAAACATAATGATTTATGCCATGCTCGATAATTGGCTTTTCCCCAACAGGTAATAACGGTTTTGGTTTATTTTCTGTTAAAGGCCTTAATCTTTCCCCTTTTCCACCAGCCATAATTACACAATCAACTGGAATTAAAGATCTTTTTTCACTGAAATTTAAAACATCAACAATTTTCATTTCATTATCTACAATTGGAATTATTTTAAATTGCCGATTTCTCCAATAAATTATTTTCTCTAAGTTTATATTTCCTTTTCTGATAAATGCAGGTTTATCTTGAATGCAATCTTTTACTTCAATATTTAAGGATTTTCCACCTAAAATTGCACGTCGAATATCACCATCTGTTAGCGATCCGATTAATTTTTGTTGGTCATCTACTACAAATAAGATTGCGTTAGATTTTAGAATTTCTAGCTGTTTCACAGCTTCAGTTAGAGTTGTGTTTTGATAAATGAGGTGATTTCTAATATTTTTCATCTCGCAGGATTTCCTTTAACAATTGAGTTATCTCTTACATCCATAGTCACTACTGAACCTGCACCTATAATACAGTTTTTACCAATTTTTATTCCGGGAAGAATAGTTGCATTAACACCAATTAATGAACACTCACCAACATGTACATTACCAGCTAATACAGCACCGGGTCCAATATGTGCATAATTTCCTATGTTGCAATCATGCTCGATAATCGCTCTCGTGTTAATTATTACTCCCTCACCAATTTTACACTCAGGTTGGATTATGGCTCCTGCATTCACGATTATTCCTTTCTCAT
>JACCDK011999387.1_pt1 | contig 28962 bp, 27 predicted proteins | sample 7445871 | NCBI WGS metagenome assembly JACCDK01 (sample SAMN15323436, study PRJNA562643) | freshwater metagenome | isolation source: river surface water | place: USA:Blue River Watershed | collected 2017-08-15 | reverse complement strand
CATGCGCGAGTAGCTCTGAACGGTGCTCAGTGTAAAAAGCCCCCAGTTCAGCAACTGTCCATACGCTAAGTGCCACTTTATTGATCCTTCATTAACCGGTTTTGTCCTGCAGAGTCAGCCGTCGCTGCCTCTATTCCCTACTACGAATCCCAGTCTAGTTTGTAGCGGGAAGGGGACAAAACGGACATATCACCGCCAGAATTTTTGTCCTTCGCAGTACGCCCGCAATTCCTGTAAATCAACTTTAAACGCCGGGGCGAATTTTCGGTAAATCCCGAATTTCTTGCGTTTGAGTACAAACTTCTTATGGCCCATAACGAACTCAAGCGCAAATTCTTTCCAGAACACGTCGCTTAAATCAGTGTCACTTAATTCAACAATTTGGCAACTCGGTGGTGCAAACACAAAATTGGTAAAGCCCGCCCCCGATTGGCCAATTATGACCTTCGACTCTGAAAATACTTTGGCTTGATCTTTCACACTCATATTCGCGGGATCTATTATCTCAAATCCCTCACTTACGAGTAATGACTCTAACTTCCTAAAATTCTTGATGTTTCTAAAATAAGAACTTCCACGTGAGATAAGTATTCTTCGGAACGGTTCAGCTGGGCTGATAAAGCCTTGTGATTCAAAAAAGTGTCTTACCAGTTTAAGGTCGTTTTTTCTTGAACCAACGTCGAGCGCTCCGGCAATTCTCCTGTCTGTGCAAGAAACCACCTTCTGACATTTCATTGACTTGCGCGGCGCTAAACTGTAGACCGGTTTTCCAGATATATATTCGAGTAGCTCTTGAACTTGTCTCGGTGAACCACTTGGTAAAACAATCATTTTGCCAGTCAAATTATCAACTCCGAAAATTAAATACCTGGGAAATACTTCCACGATAAAGTGGTACCAGTTGGTGGAACTTCCAAAGCAGACCGCAAATTCAATAGTTTCATTACTTTCCAAGTCTGCACCTATTGCAAACTCTTTTCCATTAATTCTCAGAAGGTTTGCGGTCGGAATCGAACCATCGAAAAAATTCCATGTATCGATTGGGAATCTACGGCCTTCAACCGCAACCATGTCTCCATGATGAATCTCAGCATTCTGATGCTCCAGAAAGACTATGTCTGAAGTTCCATCGGGAGATAAATATTCAATCTCCTTTAATAAATTATTTGACTGAGCCAACTCAATTGTTCTCTCATCGCTAAGTCCGTCATTCTGACCCCAGATAAAATAATTGAATTCTCTAAACTTTCGCGAAAAGTCATATTCGATGATATGTCTCAATGCATATGGTTGAAAACCCTGAACTGTGGCTCGCCTGGAGGTCCATGTTTTCGATTTACTTGAGATTTCAGAAACAAATCGATCCACTGAGGTGTGTTCAATTCTAAGAGCATAGGTCTTGAGAATTACCGAACAAAAATAAAGTCCATTTTGGCCAAACTCTTGAATCAAACGCTGGTGGAATATTCTGATTTTCTGTAATCGTCCTGGTTTAAGATCAAAGTACTCAAAACCGATTTCTCTATAAAGTGAAGCAAAACCAGCCAAGAGTTTCAACTTTAGACTGTATTCAGAGTGCTTGAAATTCCTCTTCAAGAAAGTTTTTAGCTCGCCTACATTTGCTACGGAGACCACTAGACTTACACTCAAAGATTGACCTGCTTTTTAATTAGGTGCCGGATATTTAGGTAATATACTCCTAGTTTGGCATAAGAGGTTTCTAACATGGGGGATAAATGTCGGTTTCGAGAACCCTGTCCGAATGCGTCGCTTGCGGCGCCGAAGATCTAGATTTAGTGCTTGATTTAGGAAATCAACCGCTTGCAAATGACTATCTTGAAGTCAATGAAAAATTTGAATTTTTCCCGCTCGCACTAATGAGGTGTGAGAGTTGTTTTCATGGCCAATTAAGCTATTCTGTTGATCCGGCAAGACTATTTCGTAATTATGCTTATGTGAGTGGAACATCTGACACTCTTTATAAATATTTTATATCGCTCCGAGATTCCATTCTTAAAAAACATGGCCCTCGGGGGAAAATCTTAGATATCGGTTCAAATGACGGCACTTTTCTTTCAGTATTCAAGGAGTCCGAATGGGCTTTTTTAGGGATAGATCCTGCGGTAAATCTCATTCCAGAGTCAGCAAAGAATGGTGTTATAACAATCCCAACGTTTTTCAATCCACAAATCGCCTCGCTCCTCGCAGATGATTTTGATGTTGTGGTCGCAATGAATGTTTTTGCACACACACCAGAACCGCTAGAAATTCTCAAAGCAATCAAGGCGGTTTTGTCCCCGAGCGGTACGGCCTACATCCAAACCTCCCAAGCAAACATGTTTGAAAATGGAGAGTTTGACACTGTTTACCATGAACACATCAGCTTCTTTAATGTTCGCTCAATGAAAGCGCTGCTGAGTAGAGCTGGACTAGAGTTAAGGTCCGTTGAGTTTGCACCTGTTCATGGAAATTCCTATGTGTGGGTTATAGGACATGAATCCAGTAATGGATATCAGCCGATTCCTCGAGAGCAGTATGAGGAACAGGCTGGGTTGTATCAGGAAAACACTTATAAAAAATTTGCCGAGACTGCAGTAGATCGCGTAGCGAGAACTGTGGAGATGATCGAGTCATTTAGGGGCAAGGGATACAAGATTGCATCATATGGGGCTGCCGCAAAAGGCAACACCTTCTTGAATTTTGGAGATATCAAATTGGATTATATTTTTGATGACACTCCACAAAAGATAGGCAAATACGCTCCAGCGGGAGGAGTTATCGTCTCTAACCCCAACTCTTTAGTTGATATCTCTGAACCACTTCTGACCGTAATACCCGCTTGGAACTTTAAGGAAGAAATTGTCAAGAATATTTTGAGGAGAAGAAATAGCCCTGCGGACTATGTCCTCGTGTACTTCCCGCAGATAGAGTTGAAACCACTCCATTGAATCATTTCAACAGAGAATGATATGCACTTGCATGAGATTCCGCAGTCCTAGACCAGCTAAATAGTTTTGCTCTATTTAGGATTTGAATTGCGGCGTCTTCATCGAATGCAGAGTCGCGTTCTATAAATATTTTCTCGAATAACTCTTCAGGATTTTCGGGATTAAAGTAGTTAATTTCATGCCCTCCCACTTCCCTGAATACTGGAATATCGCTGGCTAGTACTCGTGTCCCGACACTCAGGGATTCTAGAATAGTCATTCCAAATCCCTCCATCTTGGAAGTCACGACATGCAGCCATGCACTTTTATATAATTCTCTGAGAACTTCATCAGATGGATGAACTACTTCAACGCATCTATCAATACCTATCGTGGAACTCAATGCAGTTCTCTCAGCTTGCGTTAGTTTTGGTCCAGCAATAATTAACTTATAGTCGCTTCGGTCCTTCCTGGCGAATGAAAGAGACTTTAGTAATACCTCAAAATTCTTGTACCCAGCACGATGGCCGACATAAAGAATGGAAAACTGATTACTTTTTTGCGCCAAAAGTGGGTTGTCGATTGGATGCGATCCGTGAGGTATGACAACGACATTTTTGCGTCGTGTGTCAAATAAATCTTCTAATTCATTCTTGGTCTGCTCTGAAACACAAATTATCAAATCAGCTTTTTTGATAAGTTTACTTTTCCCAATATGAGGATTTCTCAAACCGGTCCAGCCCAATTTTTCTGGGATAAAATCGTGAATCGTGATTGCCAGTTTTTTCGACAATCTTCTCTCTAGATATTGTGGTCGATAATAAGTGGCATGAAGTAATTCGGCACTACTCTCAGCTGGAAATCCACCCGCATAAAAAGAATTTAATGCTCTTGGAAATCCATAATTTAGGCTTGTAGTAAGCCAATTTCTAGGTTGAAAAAAATATCTTTGAGGCGGAATTTCAGTTTTTGAAAGTTGATTGAAAGTTGATTTCAAATGAAAATTACTGGTTCTCGAAAAGCTCAATTGAGGGTTTACGCCTAGACGGGGCTCAATCGAGAACTCAAAAACTAATTTAGAAAAATAGTTTGAAATTCCTCCATATTTTTGAATCAAAAAGATCTCGCGATCGAAGAGCACTGAGCGTGAGGGATTCACTTAAAAGAGTCTTCCAATAAATTTCTTAAGTAATTTCCATAGGCACTTCTGCCAAGTGAACTAACAATTTCAGAAAGTTGTGTCTGGTCTATCCACCCTTTTGCGAAGGCTATTTCTTCAATGCACCCAATCTTCCTGCCTGTTCTTTCCTCAATCACTCGGATATATGAGGATGCGTCATGCATGGAATTAGGCGTGCCTGTGTCAAGCCAGGCCGTGCCTCGGTTCAATTTTACGGCCGTCAAGCTTGATTCATCCAAGTACATTTGCATGATGCTCGTGATTTCCAATTCACCGCGTTTGCTCGGTGTGACTTTATGCGCAAATTCTGGTGCTCGCCCATCAAACAGATACAGGCCGGTTATCGCCCAATTAGAAACCGGATTTTCTGGCTTTTCATCAACTTTGACCGCACCGCCAGAGGCATCCAGCTCAAGAACTCCATATTCCGATGGGTTTGCAACTTGATAAATGAATATTCGAGCACCTTTTTGATTTAAACCTTCTTCGAGAGCCTTTTCAAGTTGTTGCCCCTCAAATAGATTATCACCAAGAATTAACGCGGACTCATCTCCATCAATAAAGTCTTCGGCAATTATGAATGCTTGTGCGATACCTTCTGGCTTCGGTTGGACTTTGTAAACTATGTTAATTCCAAACTTGCTTCCGTCTCCCAGAAGTGATTGAAACTTACCTATATCTTCAAGCGTAGAGATTAAACAAACTTCTCTAATATTTGCCAACATGAGCGTAGATAAAGGGTAGTAAATCAGAGGTTTATCATAAATCGGCAGTAGCTGTTTTGAATTGGGAATTGTCATTGGCCAAAGTCTTGTACCTGTGCCACCGGCTAGTATTATTCCTTTCACGTCTTTAGGGTAACGCAATCTCTAGAAATACTGAATTGGGTGGAATATGAATTTATTGGTTACTGGAGGTGCTGGCTTTATTGGGTCACATTTCACCAGAATGCAAGTCCAGTCAGGAAAATGGGACAGAATTCTTGTCCTGGACGCCCTAACCTATGCGGGAAACTTAGAAAATCTCAATGAGGTCCTAGGTGACCCTAGTTTGTCTTTTGTTCATGGTGATATCTGTGATCTCGAAGTTGTTGACCGCCTCATGCGAGACGTTGACGTTGTTGTTAATTTTGCCGCCGAATCGCATGTAGATAGATCAATCACAAGTTCCGCGGAATTTATCCGGACAAATGTACTTGGAACTCAAACATTATTGGATGCTGCGCGTCGAACAAAAGTTTCAACTTTTATCCAGGTTTCAACTGATGAAGTTTATGGATCCATCGAAAACGGTAGTTGGGATGAAGATTCACCACTAGAGCCAAACTCTCCTTACGCGGCATCCAAGGCTTCGGCAGATTTACTAGTTCTTAGTTATTTTAAAACGCATGGCTTAGATGTCCGCATCACCAGGTGTTCCAATAATTACGGACCATTTCAATTCCCTGAAAAATTAATTCCGTTGGCAATCACAAATCTGGTCGAAAAGAAAAAGATTCCTCTTTATGGCGATGGTCAAAATTCTAGAGATTGGTTATTCGTTGGAGATCATTGCCGGGCCATTGAACTTGTGATACAAAAAGGAAAGCCGGGAAATGTTTACAATATTGGTGGTGGAGTTGAACTCACTAACCGAATGCTATTAGAAAAACTGCTTGAAATTCAGGAATTAGATTTTTCCGAGATTACTCCTGTCGAAGACAGAAAAGGCCACGATCGTAGGTACTCTGTCAATTATTCAAAGCTGAAGGCCGAGACTGGCTATGAACCAAAAATGGAGTTTGGGGTTGGAATCAAGATAACTGTCGATTGGTACCTGAATCATCCTGAATGGTGGAAGAAATTGAAGAATTCGTAAATCAATGAGGGTTCTTATTACGGGCGCTGGCGGGCAATTAGGTCGTGAACTTTCCCATTCGAAATTTATCCCGGAATGTGACTTGATTACACTTGACAAAGCACAATTGAATATTTGTGACGAAGTTAATTTAAGGGAAGCAATCATTGCAATTAAGCCAGACTTCATAGTTAATTGTGCAGCATTTACTAATCTTGATTTGGCTGAACATGAGAGCTCAAATAATTTCTCCGTGAATTTCAGTGGCGTGCGCAACTTAGGAGAAGTATGTCGTGACTTTAATGTCAAGTTAATTCACATATCAACTGATGCAGTCTTTTCGAGTGCACAAAAAAAAATTTTTTCTAAGTTCGATGAGCCGTGTCCGATTAATGAATATGGAAGAGCTAAATCCAAAGCAGAAAAATTTTTGCAAGGGAATAATCCAAATTCCTGGGTGGTTAGAACTTCCTGGTTGTATGGCCAATATGGGGGAAATTTCTTTCAAAGTATCTTGAAATCAGCAAGGTTACACCAGGAAATTCAAGTGATAACATCTCAATACGGTCAACCTACTTGGTCTGCAGATGTTGCAAAAGCAATATCTTTGCTCTTGACTGGAGTAGCCGAGCCTGGCGTCTATCATGCAATCGGACAAGAAATTCGTAGTCGGCTTGAATTTGCAAAGGATATCTATCGTCTCACTGGCTCGCAGGAGGGATTGGTTAACTCGAGGGCAGATGTAGTTGGTCAAGGAATTGCCCCAAGAGCAAATTTCTCAATTTTAGAATCTGATAGCAATCTTGCAGCTTTGGGGTGGAAGGCAACTTCTATAGATCAAGCAATCCTTAAATCCATTTAAGCATTTTGTACTTAGCCGGCAACCCCAGTTGGAGTATCCTTTCGGAATGATTAAGATTCAAACCACATTGAGGGGCGTATATCTCTACGAGTATCAACCAAACGTTGATGGCAGAGGTTCTTCGATGGCAGTTGATTTGAATTTGATACAGGTGGAAATACAGACATCTTTCGAGCGTTGGTACACCTCTTGCTCCGAATTTGGGGTGGTCCGGGGAATGCATCTAGCTAAACCAAACCGACAGCAATATAAATTAATCTCGTGCATTGCAGGAAGAATTCACGATGTATTGGTTGATTTGCGCAATAATTCAGAAACTTACTTGCAAAAGCTTTCTTTGGACTTAGTGGGAGGTGATGGCAAAGTACTGGTGGTCCCACCAGGAGTAGCTCATGGGTTTCAAGCGTTAGAAAAGACAAGTATCGTTTCATATCTAATATCTGATTCTTATTCGCCAGAAGATGAAATTGCTTTAGATGCATTTTCTCATGAGCTAGGAATTAAGTGGCCTCTGGAAGCAACTTATGTTTCACAACGAGATAATTCGGGAATTTCACTTGTAGAGTTTGCGAGAGAGTTTTCGTAGTGAAAATCATTTACCTTGCGATTGCAAGTCTAGATCCGATTCACGAAATTGACAGGTGTGCGCAGAGAGAGACTTGGGTTAAACGCATTTCTAAAGAAGATTCGGTCTATTGGCTCAGGGGAAACCCGCTAGAAAAGGCTGGAATAAATGGCGATTACCTTCTAGTCGATGTCGAAGAGAAGTATGAGAACATTCTTGCGAAGACGCTAGCAGGGGTGGCCTGGCTATTAGAGAATTCAGAATTTGATTACTTAATCCGGACAAATGTTTCGACATACTTTGAGCCAAGACTAGTAAGAGAAGCGTTAGAAAATATTAGAAGCACATCTGGATTCGCCGGAGGCTATTTCGAATATTCTAGAGATTCGTACAGAAATTCAACAATCGGAAATAGATTTATTAGTGGTGCAAGTTTGGTTTTGGATAAAATCGCCTGTCAATCACTTTTAGGGCTTAATCCTTCTGATTACCCTAGTGTTCCGGATGACGTAGCAATTAGTAATTACTTAACGGAGGTAGGCATTCCACTAAATTACATGGGTCGATGTAATGTAGGGTATTCACACCTTTACTTTAGACATTTTGCAACTCGAGTAAAGTCTTCCAAGAATTCAAAATTGGCTTCAGCGAGAATGTTTCTTATTGATAGTTACTTTAACCAGACTAGTTTTATTCACAAGATTTTTTCCATTACTAGAATTTATTTTTTTGAATTCAAATCAATCAGTTTGAGTCTTCTCAGTTTTCTTGATTTCTCACGGCGGTTATATGGACTTTCGAAGAATTACCTTAAGTCCAACTGTGGTATTTAGGATGTCAAAGATGAAGAATGTTTTAATTATTTCATATGCGCGGCCTGCAGGAGTACAAAGGTTACTTGAATCTTGTTTAGAGTCAGGAGTTGATAAAGTATATATTTCTCTTGATGGCCCCGGCAATCCTCAATCAAATTTCCTTCAAGAATCAATTCTTCAAATTATTGGTGAATACTCGGGAAAGATTGAGATATCTGTTAACCGTTTGGATAAGAATAATGGTGTTGGTGTTGGGGTTATCAGAGCCATTGATTGGTTTTTTCAAAATGTAAACGAAGGCGTTATTCTTGAAGATGATCTAATGGTTGCACCAAGTTTTTTCCAATTTATGTTCAGATGCCTCGGGCAAGTTTCAATCGAGAACAAAGTGATGATGGTTTCTGGAACAAGAGTTTTTCCCGCTTCACATGATGAACTCTGCTCTTCGATTTACCCAATGATTTGGGGGTGGGGTACCTCTGCCACTTCGTGGCAAATTATGCGGCAGGCATTAATCGCCCCTAAGAAGCTTGGTTTGAAATATATTTTTTCTCCCGAGTATTGGTATTGGTATGTCGGGGCGCAACGAACACTAGAGGGTTTAGTTGATACTTGGGATACACCATTGGCATTCGAATTCTTCAATCGACGTTGGGAATGTGTTTACCCACCAAAGAACTTGGTTTCGAATCTAGGATTTGATGATTTTGCGGTTCATACAACTGCTCAAATTTTTCCCTTAGGCATTCCTGTTTTCGAGGGACAGCTGGAATCCTGGAACCTTGTAGGCGCTAAGTTCGACCCAACTTACACTCGCCAATTGAAAACTGAGCTATTTAGAGTGAGGCCAAAACATGTCCTCCTGCTGTTTTGGGCCATGTGCAACGATTCGCGCACATTTCCGAAAAATTCTCGGAGGGCCCCCCTTGGAGAAAGGCTACAAGCCCATTAATTTCGCCTGTTGGTCGAAGTCGGGAATTCGATTTCTTACATAATCGAATGTACCTACAGCCAAAAGATTTCCAGAATCCAGATAACAAACTAAATCTGCTGATCTCACTGTAGACAGCCGATGTGCAATCATTATGACTGTAACCCTGCCCTTCAGGGCTTGAATAGATTTTGAAACCTCGGACTCGGTTTTACCATCCAAAGAGCTAGTGGCTTCATCGAGCACGATTAATTTGGGGTTCGTATATAGCGCCCTTGCAATTCCTAGCCGTTGTCTTTGACCACCACTAATTCGAGAACCTCGTTCACCAACAAAGGTATCAATTCCATCCGGCAGCGACGTTTTAAAGTCCGATAGCTGAGCAAGATTAATTGCTTGTTCAAACAAATCATTTCTGTATTCTGAAATAGGAAAACCGAGCGCAATATTCTCTCTAATTGTTCCATTAACGATTTCTACATCTTGTGGCACATACCCAATCGCTCCTGGCCATCGTTCTATAGCGAGAGATGGGGGTATATTTGAAATCGATACAATCCCCCCTGTGGGATTTAGTATTCCAAGCATTAGATCAACCAAAGTAGTCTTGCCCGCTCCTGATGGTCCTACGAAGGCAACGACTTGACCAGGTTCAATTTCAAGATTTAGTCCGCGGATTGTTGGCTCGTCATTGCCTGGGTAGGTGAATTCCAAGTTCTCGATTTTCAAATGTGGTGAGAATCCGTCATGTTCAGGTTCTAGGGGGCTATCTCGCAAGACAAGCTCTGAATCTCCAGACAATCTATCGATCAAGTCCAAGGTCGGAGAGATGGCACCCGTTGTGCTTTTGACAGCAATTGCGCCCGCCTGAATTCTCAGTATTGCGGGGGCGATTCGGGAGCCCGCAGCAAGAAAAACTGACAGGGTAGAAATAGAGTGAACGGCATCCTGCAGTAAGAATTGCGATGCGCTTATAAGTATTGCTCCGACAACAAGCGTTATCTCGATTACGTACTTTCCAATATTCGGCATGAAAGCTAGTTCTGCGGAATTGTGTGAAATTGAATAGCGTGAATTGCGAATATCTTCTGAGTAATACGCGCGACGGTTACGAACATAGAGTTCACGGTAAGAATTCAAAACTTCAAGTATCTTTTGATTACTGGAAATATTCAATTCCGCATTCTCTTGGCCAAGTTGTGCGGCTCTCTTCTGCACTGAAAAATACAAAATAGCCCCGACTGACACGAATAAGGCTAAACTTGCAAAAGCAACTACGGGATCAACAAAGAATAAACCTAGTGATAATAGAACCAGCAAAAAGACATCTGAAGTTACGCCGACAACTGTTCCAATAACATTTAGCATCATGAGATTAACGCCACTAGTCAATGCATAGAGGGTTTCTTGTGAGCTTTTGCGATTGATAACTAGCAAATCTCTAGTTAAAAGTTTAGCAATTAGCCCGCTAGAGATAGAGGCTGACTTTGCGCTCAAAAAATATAGTATCCGTCGCGTGAAATACATGGTAAAAATTGTTCTCGAAACCAATACGGCTGCAGCAATTGCTCCAATAATTGCTACCTGGTTCTGAAACTTAAAGTCTTCGATATTCAATAAATCTAGGATTGAATTAATTCTGTTCCCTGGAGTGCGCGATTGAATCCCATTGACAGCCAGTGCACCCAATACTCCTATCGCCGCAACACCGGCAAGATCTAGAAAGCCCAGAAGGATTTGAATAAATGTTACTGAGTAGACTCGTCTTCGCTCTCCTCTATCCAAGAGGGCTAATGATTTTTTAACCACGTCACGTTGATTCATTCAGCCGCTCCTTGTTCATGGTTGCCAATTCTTGCAGGAAGTTGAATCCAGTGTGGGGGAATGAGTTTTCTAGGGTCAGCAATTCCCTTAAACCATGGATTTGGGGCGATAACCGTGGCTCCCCTATCAAATGCTAAGAAAGCAGCCCACCAACTATAAGAGGAATTGGCCACGACATAGCCTTTACCTAGTCTCATCGCCTGCCAAGTTGTGGACGCATCGCTACCAACAGACTGAATCCAGCGAACTCTAATATGCAAATTCTTCGGAATCAGTTTCTTGGCACCATCAATATCATCCGAGAAAACCCAAATACTCCCAAAACTTCCTTGGGTTAGTTGAAGGTCGATTGCTCGCTTGTAGTAACTCTCATCCGGTGTGCCAAAATTATCCTCTAAGAGATAGTCAGTTAATCGAATGTGAACAATCAGCGGTTGCTCTTCTGTAGCGCACCTTTCCAGCTCTGTTAATTCTGGAGAATCTTCTCTCGGCACTAAAGCAAGCATTTTATCCAAGACCTGTGGTTCTGAAGCGTATTCAAAAGTTTGGAAATAGCCAAAATTTATACTCTTGGGAATATTTGGAAAATCTCCGATGTAACCCAAGTCTTCAAAGGTAAAAAATCTGACAAATTTGCGATTATCTAAAGACAAAAAAAGACTCGTAACCCAATTCAGTAGATAACCTATTCTTCGTTTTTTCGCCTCTAAATTCAATCTTAAGGAAAAGTTAGAAGCTTTCTTCGATAAAGTACTAAAGTTATCATTGTAATTCAAATGAAGATTATCGGGCAAAATTAGATTATCGATTTCCGGATTTTCGAAATAATTTAAACGCGGATTGCCGATAGTTGAAATGAGTCTTGATTGTGAATCAAACTTAATTGCCTGGTTCAATGCAGCGGCAGTCTGAAAAAGTTGATTTCCCAAGCCCCCGGCCAGGATTATGCTGAAATTGTGTCCGTTATCGACATTACGGGTGTTTAAAGATCTCTGGAATGGTGCACTGGTGGCCATTAGAAATAGGCTTAAATACTTTCCTCTGTATTTAGCGTGTTTAATGGTCGAAAGAAAGAGTCTTTTCTGCATCAACTGCTGCATTTTCAAGTATTTTGAGTCTGAATTGCTAATGATTGTAATTGCAAATTTCAATGCGTACGGCAAATCCCTCATGCTGGACTTCTGTTTCGTAAGACTCCTGTCAGACTGATTTACATAGGTGTAAAGATTGAGCGCCGAAAATTCAATTCTAGATACTTTACCTAAAATTTCGATTAAAAATACTTGATCTTCTCCCATTCTTAGACCTGGGAAAATAATTTGCTCAACCGTGGAACTCCGAAAAATCATTCGCCACAGGCCTGGCATTTTAGAAACTAATTTGTAGTTTAACTCATTGTGTGAGGGGCTTAGTTGTGGGCAGGGCTCAAATTCTCCTTTGTCATTGATGACTTTGAAATTACCTATAATCATCTGTGTCGCTGAATGACACTCCGAGATTGCACGTAGTGTTTCATTTGGTGAAGGAATGTCGTCAGAATCCCAAAAAGTAACCCACTTTGTTTTTAATTCCCTGAGCCCTTCGTTCCGGGCAAGGCCAGGAGATTTTGCATCCACACGGAGTAGATCCCAAGTAAGATTGTGCGTCGAATGCAAGAGATTCCTGAGGCTTTCAAAGATGGTATCGGTTTGGTTATCCAAGACTAAAACGAGCTTTATCGGCAACTCTTCGCACGAATGAATAATTGCATTTATGTTTTCGTGGTGGCGTTCGTAGTCTCCGATAGGAATGATGGCCGTTAAAATGGGTTCTTGAAGATACTTCATTTCATTCGCGACTGAAAATCTCTGATGGTTTCTATTAATCCATTTTCGAGTTGCACGGCAGGTTCCCATCCCAAATAATTCCGAGCTTTGGTTATATCTGGCTTTCTCTGCTGAGGATCATCTTCAGGTAATGGGTGTACCTCAATTTGTGAACGCGAATTTGTGAGTTCTAATATCTTTTCTGCCAATTCCATAATCGTATTCTCAACTGGATTTCCAAGATTTATAGGGCCTGTAATTTCTTCAGGAGAACCCATTAATTTAATGAAACCTTCAATTAAGTCTGATACGTAGCAAAAGGATCGAGTTTGAGATCCATCGCCATATATGGATATGTTCGCGCCTTTTAGGGCCTGAACAATAAAGTTGCTAACTACACGTCCATCCTCAAAATGCATTGCTGGGCCATAGGTGTTGAATATGCGAGCAACTTTAATCTTGACACCATATTGTCGAGAGTAATCAAAAAATAATGTCTCGGCGACTCTTTTCCCTTCGTCGTAGCAAGCACGCACTCCAATCGGGTTTACATTCCCCCAATAGCTCTCAGATTGGGGACTCACTGTAGGATCGCCGTAAACTTCACTTGTTGAAGCCTGCATAATCGGAATATTGAGGCGCTTCGCTAGCCCGAGCATATGAGTCGCTCCTAGGATACTAGTCTTTGTTGTTTGTACTGGGTGTTTCTGATAATGAATAGGCGATGCCGGGCAGGCTAAATTAAAGATTCCATCGACTTCTACATAAAGTGGGATTGTGACGTCATGTCTCATTAATTCAAATCTTGGATTATCGAGTAGGTCAATAACATTGTCTTTTGATCCGGTATAAAAATTGTCTACGGCCAGAACTTCATGTCCATCGCGGATTAATCGCCTAGATAAATGAGAGCCAAGAAATCCGGCTCCTCCAGTGATTAAGTATCTCATCCGCTCACCTTGCTTGACTCTAATCGTAGTTTATTGAACTCAAGGATATCACTTTGGAAGTCCTTACCTAGGACTCTTCAAAAAGTATCGAATCCGGTTAAGCGGATAAATACCCATTAGATAGGGACATAAAGTCCTTTTCGAAAGATTCTGCCGAAGCAGCGTAATTAAGAGCAAGATGTTGAAACGTCTATGAATTGTTTTCTTTGCTGATCGATTCACTAGATCATGAAGTGCTTTATCCCAGTTTTCGGAAAATAGGCTCAAGTCTTTTGAGTGAACATGCAGGTTCCAGATCGAATATTCAATTCCATCAATTTTGCAAAAAAGGCAATTCCTCTCGAATCTATAGTCTCCCACAGACGGATCGAAATATGTTCCGATTTCTAGAACACTTTTCTTGTCAAAGTAAGAAGTTATCCCATACTGATTTCTAGGGTCAATTCCAGTCAGCCACATTCCGATTCCAGCTGGGTCAAAAATTCCTGGAATATTCCCAGGCCATCGCGTTGAGATTTGCTTTTTTTGCAATGCCAGATTTGGTTCGAAAATATTATCTGATTTGTTTTCCTCTTCAAACAAGCTCGGAAACAACGATACTCGTCCTGGGTTTTTGTCAGCTATCATTCGAAGAATTGTCATGTCAGTGACTGGCACACCTGACTCTAGAATTTTAATCAATTGGGCTAACAACCATTGGGAAGATTCGTGTGATGGAGAAAAGAGGAGAGCTGCAACATCTCTGTGGCTATCTACTCGCAGCCAACTTGGTGACTGTGACTCTGCAATTAAATCAAGTGGTGCATTGGGTAAGAGTAGAATGTCTGACTCCAAATGCAGGATCGGAATATTTTGGTAGTCGAGATGAAATTGCAAGAAAGCGATGAGGCGTTCAAGGGTTAATCGCCAAAAATTCCCTCTAAAATTATCGTCGGTGAATCTGGAACTGAGTAAAACTTCAACTTTCCTAGAAGTTTGATACATATGTTTTTCTAATGCAAGCGTTTCATCAACATTGCCAATAAATTCAGAGTCTGTAACAAGATGTATGCGATAGGTTGGAAATAATGTATTCAGTCTTCTGATGTTCAAATTTAAATGAGCGGCCTCAGATTTGCCTAACTGAACGAATGAAATCTCCATTTTATTCAAGATACAGGGCTTCCTTCTCCTTGGCTTCAGAAATAGTTAGTCCTTGCCCTAAGGCTAGCGAACGCATCCAGGGTATCGGGATTATTACTGTCGCCATATGATCCCAAATTGCAAGTTTCGCGGCCCACCAACTCAACGTCGAGTTGGCCATAACAATTCTGTTTGCCTTGCTGATCATTCCTAAGGTTTCCCATGCCGAAAATCGCTCACCCGTAAAATAGTTGACTCCGTCTGGTAGAAAATCGAATTCCTGCCTTACCGAACTATTCTCACTAAAAACGAAAAGTGTTTCATTTTCAATTATCTCATCACGGTAAAACTCCTTTGAAAGTTGTCCTACAGAACTGCGAAGACTGTATGTATCACCTCTCCTAACGTGAAATGCCACACCGCTGTTCAAATTGTTTAAGTCTACATTCTTCATCTGATTAGCAATTTCAGATTCAATTTCAGATTCAATCATTTCACGGCAACCATCCACCATTGATTCATTTTGGAAATACCCTCTTATGATTCTTGGGTGCTTGTTCACATTCTCGATTGATTCAAAAGGTGAAGAGATATCGACCAGTCCACTCATTCTGACAATCAATTTTTTGGTCTTAGGGTACCTACTCAAATAATCAATAGATCGAAGGAAGAGTCCAAGTAGATTAAGTTTCTTAAGAATCACTCTATGAGCGCAGTTCTTGGTTAAGTCTTCAATCTCAATTCTTCGATCTTGTCGTGATGCAGAATTTTCAACATAAAAAAGGCATACCTTTGTTTCGTATTTTTTTGACACCGCATGGGCGGCAGACCAAATAAACAGCTGGTTTCCCAATCCGCCTGTAAGTTCCATCCAAATCACTCCATGAGTCTAATGGAAATTGGTTACTAATTTATTAGAATACCTTTAAGTTCATTTACGCATTATTTTCCGGGTGAAATTTGCAGTTTGGAAAATAAGATAGACGAGGGAACTTATCAGCACTCCAAGAAAAACATTCGATTTTATGGTTTTGAATTCCGATTTTGGTTCAAGAAAATTTCTAAGCTCTTTAATCCCTTCCTCACTACTAATCTTCCTGACTCTGACAAACTCTGGGTGAAGGAATAGATTTGGCGATTTAAGTCGAGATTTCCAAGAATATGTTTTGTAATCCACACTTCGCGCTGCTAACTTAATGAAATCTTCTGATTCTTCTGGAAGGCAAACTGGTATTTGTCGGGCGAACGCATCCAATAGTTTCCCCGATGAATCAATATTTGGTTTGTAAAGAAAAATCATGTAGTCAAAACTATCGATGTAATCCTCATATTCTTCCTCAGGAATATTCTTCTCGTCTTGGATTAAATTCCTATGGTTATTCATCAATTGAGACAATCTATGACTAGAAATTGGTCCCCTTGGGAGGACAAAAGAGCAATCTTTGCATGATTCTGACAACATTTTGCTCAGTTCATCTAGATCTAAGTCCCGAACATTCAGTAGCACCCGATTGTGTGTTTGGGACAAATATTTTTTACGATCAAGCTCTTTTAAGGCTGAAACTAGAGGAAATATTTCTAGTGGTTCTCTTTTTATCCTTGGTAACTTTTGTGAGGCTAGTTCCGTGTCCACTGTGCAAACCAATGTTCCGTTGGAGAGTACTTGTGCTAATTTGAGTTGCGCCTTAAACCATATCCGATAGTAGAAATGACTTTCAACAGCTGATACAACTTTACTTGGAGGGAATAAATTGCAAACAACTCTCTCTGCTCCGACCAACCTTCCGATAGCAACTAAGTTCCACATCCAGCGCAAAGATCCTTCATACATAAAAATGGAAGTCTGTTCACTCTGACTTGCTAATATCCCTGAGGCGATTGAAATAGCCGCTCGTGGGCTTATTGCTGGAGAATTTCGATGCACAGTTTGTGGTAGTAGCGGTTCAATCCAATCATTCCCAGCTGGCTGCTTGGGACCGATATACATCGACTCTATTGAACTATTTGAAATACGAGAATAAATGGAGTGGTGGATATTGTTGTGGCGAGGTTCGTTCGGATTAATTTCCCAAGGAACTACCCCAACAATTATTAATGTTGACATGTTTACTTGTCTAATCTTTTTTGAATGTTCGGAAATTTTCTTAGTACCTCTTTCATTATTTCATCATCAATTCTGTGCGCACCCAATGACTTACAACGAACCTGAATGGCGCGAGAAACTTTTTCCCAATCTAAATTTTCGATTTCTCTTAATCCCCCTATGTTAATTGAGAATATCTCTGTTGGAAGAATCTTATTTTGCAACATTTTGCCGATTGCAACGTCATCTAAGTCTGCATGATTCCACAGCTTGATATTTTGTTGGAGTATTTTTACGGCATTCTGATTGAGCAATAGAGACGCACCTGAGACAAATGTTCTCTTCCCGAAGTTTAGTAGCGAGCCTCCATAGAAGAACTGAGCCTCGGAGGCTATTTTCGCCCAGTGAAGAAATTCATTTAGGTTTACAACTGAGCTAAGCGTTGTCCTATAAATAACCTCATAATCTTCTTGCACCATTTTGAAATATGCCGAATTCATTTTCGCTGCCAAGTATGGAAGTCCCTCTGGAATATCAATATGTATCGTTTGTCCGCAGATCTGAGCACTTGGATTTTTGTGGTTGAATTTTCGTAGAATTATCTGATCCAAGAATCTTTGGATTACCCAAATTGCCCTCTTGTATCTAAGGTAATTGGATGCCTTTACATGTATTTGATTTAAGAATGATGGTTTTCGACCTATAACATAATAGACATCTATGCCAGAACTTTGAAAGTTCTTCCAGAGTTCATCACGCATAGATTTGTACAAATGAGCGAACGGTTCTTCATAAGTATGGGAAATTAGAATCGCGGTTCGTGGGAATCCATTAATCCCCTCAAATTTCTCCATAGTTCGAATCATATTGAATTAGTTTGCTCTAATTGAGTTTATGGCCACTTACATGTGTGCTTTCCCCTTTATTTTCAACTATAGTCTGTTTGCTTTATAGTTGCTTCAACTAGCTTTTGGGGTCCAGATGAATATCCTTCCGACGTTAATCAGTGGTCAGGAGATTAGGAATCACGGTGGAGTGATTTCTGTGTGGGAGCCGGTAGCACTCCCAATAGAATTCGAGTTCAAGCGGGTCTACTTTCTGCATGATCTTGACCCGGGTATCACTAGGGGCCATCATGCACATAAGGAACTTTGGCAAATATTGCTTGTGATGGGCGGGCGCTTCTCAATTGAAGTGTGGGACCGTAGAGATTCAAAGTTCTCATTTGAGCTAGAAGCTTTCGGAGACGGGCTGCTTATTCCTCCCGGATACTGGAGAATTTTTCAGCCTTTAGCCGCGCAATCTAGTATGGCTGTCTTTGCAAGCCACGAGTACTTAGAAGCCGACTACATTAGATCTTTAGATGAATTCTACAGGTGGCAAGCTGATGATTAATTTCTTTAGTTTGCAAGCCCGAAATGACCAATATGCAGCTCTCATTCAGCAAGCTACTCTTGAAGTTCTTCAAGAGTCTAGATTCATCAATGGAAGTCATGTAGAAAGATTCGAGTTTGACTTTGCGAATTACCTCCAAGTTAAACATGTGGTTGGAGTAGCAAATGGGCTTGATGCCTTAACTATTGCGCTTCTAGCTCTTGAAATTGGGAAGGGGGATGAAGTAATTGTCCCAGGTTTCACATTCATTGCCACTTGGCTTGCGGTTTCGAGGGTAGGCGCGACAATCGTTCCTGCGGATGTGGATTTGAATAGCGCGAATATCGGTGTAACAGAAATTCTTGGGAAGATTACTACACGGACTAAAGCTGTAATCGCTGTCAACCTATTTGGGAGACCCGCATTGACGCCAGATGTGGTCAGCGAAATCCAAGCCTTAGGAATAAGAGTTATCGAAGACTCTGCGCAATCGCACGGCGTGGCAATCGGAGAACTTCGCAGCGGAACAAATGCTGATGTTTCTTGCTATTCCTTCTATCCGACAAAGAACCTTGGGGCATTGGGCGATGGGGGGGCAATTTCTACGAATGATAGTGAAATATCCAGAAAAGCAAGAGCGTTTTCTAATTACGGTGCTGGGGAGTCAAAATATGACCACATTTTCCAGGGATTGAATTCGAGGCTCGACTCATTGCAGGCAGCGTACCTACTTCTTTTTTTGCCCAGCCTTGATCACTGGAATGTGCAGAGGCAAGAAATTGCTCACAGTTACCGATTAGGAATTAACAACCAAAAGATCCAATTATTAAGTGGTGAGATACCCATTTCAGAATCCGTTTGGCACCATTTCGTTGTGCGAGTAAAGAATAGACAAAATTTCATTGATTGGGCTTACAGACAAGGATTGGAGCTCGCTATTCATTATCCCATCATTCCTTTAGATAATCCGGCTTATTCAGAACTTAGGAAGAATTCGGACTTGAAACTGCACAATTCACGCATCCTTGCTCGTGAAGTTTGCAGTCTTCCAATATATCCACAGCTATCAAGTAAGGAACAAAAATCAATTATAGATATTATTAACAAATATTAGGTTTAATTCTACTGCGTAACCTTCGCAACCTGGGGGTCATAAGCTTTGTAAAAAACTTTAAAGGAGTTCTCCTACGCGCGAATAAATCGCTACCAATAAGATGTACACTTCATGAATGACTTGGGATAAAAAAGGTTTAATTTGGAATTCAGAACTTCAAGGTGACCTCGGAAGCCACTCAATGATTCCAACTCCAATTTTTGTTGACAATAATCGTTTAATAAGAATTTACTACTCAATAAGGGACAAGGAAGGAAAAGCAAGGCCGTTCTTTATAGAAGTCGAGTCGGAAAATCCGTTTAACGTCGTAACCAAACCACAAGGTCCTTTATTGGAGTTGGGGTTACCTGGTACTTTCGACGCAAATGGCGCTGCAGTTTGCAGTGTAATTCAGACACCTGAAGGACTGATTTACATGTACTACGTCGGGTTCGAGATTCCGACAGACATAAGGTACAGAATGTTCACGGGACTAGCCATCAGTACAGATGGTGGGTTAACGTTTAAGAAACATTCACAGACTCCAATTCTTGATCGGAGCAATGCTGAGCTATATTTTAGATGCGGGCCTTATGTTTTCATTGAAGATGGAATCTATAAAATGTATTATGTGGCGGGAAGTTCATGGATAGAAGTTAAGAACGAGATAACTCCTCAATACTCATTGAAATACGTTGAGTCATCGGATGGAATTTCCTGGTCCACTGAGGGGTTGGAGATACTTACTCCGAATGGAGATAGCTATGCCTACGGAAGACCATGGCTATATGAAGTTGACGGTTTAAAATATATTGTAATTTCGACACGTAAAAGATCTACCAAATCTTACGAGATAGAGAATTTTAGGATTGATGAGAGGAAATCATTGACGCAAATTGAGTGCCAACTCCCGCTTGGGACCGGTGGTAACGATAATGAAATGATTGCATACGCTTCCGTGCTGAAATATAAGCAAAAGAGTTACTGTTTCTTCAACGGCAATGGATTTGGTAGAAATGGAATCAATCTTGCAGAATTCTAGTGAATATTCTTTCAAATTTCTCAGGGCGGATGCGGAAGAGGAGTGGGATGAATTCGTAATATCCTGCCCAATGTCTACTTTTCTGCACACGCGTCGTTTCTTGAATTACCATAGAAATAGGTTCGAAGATTGCTCTCTCATGATTTATCAAGGTGACCAAAAGCTCGTTGGAGTGATTCCTGCTGCAAAAAACGTATCGGGCGCAGAAATTGTTTCACATCCCGGAATTACATTTGGAGGATTGCTCCATCAGGGATCGATTGATTTAGCAAACTATGTATCCATTTTCCAACAAGCAATGAATTTTTTTGCAAGTAATAATTACTCTAAAGTCATTTATAAGCCGGTTCCATACATCTATCACACAAGGTTTTCTGATCATGATTTGTACGCTCTTTGGAAACTAGATGCGAGATTGATTTCTCGCTCGCCCTCTTCCTCGCTATCTCCCCATAAATCTCGCCCCATGAGTTCGAGGAGAATTCGCGCAATAAAGAAACATATCTCACAAGTACTTATTGAAAAAGATTCAACGAAATACTCTGAATTTTGGTCGATTTTGATTGATAACTTGGAATCAAAGTATGGGAAATCACCAGTTCATTCTTTGGATGAAATAATGGAACTTTCAGAATTATTCGCAAATGATATAAAATTGTCTGTGGCCTTGATTGCAGATGAGGTCGTGGGAGGAATTGTCACTTTTCATTCGACAAACGTCGTACATCTGCAATATATTGCATCAAATCCATTAGGTCGTGAGTACGGAATTTTGGATAAGATTATCTCAGAACTTATCTCGCAATATCCTGATAAAATAATTGATTTTGGAATTAGCTCAGAAGATAATGGTAAGTACTTGAATTCGAATCTTCAGACATATAAGAACGAGTTCGGATCCGGCGTCATTAATTACGATATTTATGAAATTAACTTAGGAAAAAATGACATCTAAACTATATTTACCGGGTACAACTTTGGCTGGATTCCCTACATAAATCGAATCCTCTTGGGTGTTTTTAGTTACTACTGTTCCAGACCCTAAGAGAGTTCTTGGTGAAATTTTAATTTTGTCATTTATTGTACAGTTCACTCCTAGATATGAATTGTTCCCTATCTCGCAATAACCACTTACGACACAGTGACTCGAAATGAACGAGTGTGCCCTAATAATTGTTCGATGCCCTATATGGTTTCCACTCCATAGAATGCAATTGTCTTCAACCTTTGTGAACGGTTGCAGTGTGTTGTTCTCAAAAATGAAAACGTTCTGGCCAATATCCACGTTATGCCAAACGAAAGCTTTACTACTCACGTATGAGGCCAGTTTGAATCCTTGTGATTTGATTCGTTCAAAAACGGCTTCGCGGGCAGAATTCATTTTTGTGGCGCCGATAGCAATATAGACATCAATATTTTCAGGATCAAAATTGGTTGTTAACTCAGGATAACTTATGATGGGCAATCCCAAGAAATTTTTCTTATCGATGTAATCCGCGTCAAGACAAAAAGCAATAACTTCATATTCCGAATCATGAGTAAAGTATTCATATGCGATATGTGCTAGTTCACCAGTTCCGAAGATAACAAGTTTAGAATTCTTATTTATCATTTGCCCACTCTACATTCTCACATTGCAAAATACCATTATTAGGGGCATGTTAATGCTTCAATAAAATTTCTGTTCTGATTTTCGGGAGTTTAGGGCTATTACGGATAGTACCGAGGAAATTACTGCAGAGATTCTCTCAGGGTCGCCAGTAAAATACGAGAAAGTAAAGAATTTCACAATCACCATTAGTCCTATACTCAAACTAATTTGAGTAAATAGCGCACCCATTCTTATTCCTTTTAAATGTTGAATGAGAATAATTGATGCCAAAACAAGTAAAGCAATATTTAACATTGAATTAATGTTTGTTGTGATTACAAGCGACAATATAATGTAGCTTCCTAAACCTAGCTTCCTCTTCTGAAGAGCTAATCCGAATGCCAGGATAAAAATTGGTGTAAAGGAATAATATTGAAAAAAGGAATAGAAAAATGGCGCCCAAATTGATATGTACAGAGAATTTTCGTTTTTTCTTAGAGCTAATCTGATTATCAAAATAAGAATTATTGAGAATAGTCCGGCCGATAGAAAACTTATGTGGTTGTTTATCCAATTATTTTCATTTAATGTTTGCCAAATTGAAACTGACCCGAATAGATTTGAGTCGCGCGTTTCAGTAGATACTACTCTCAGGACTCTCATCCAATTTAGAAAAAGGTTTTCAGAAACCCTAATGCTGATAATCGTATAGCCACAGATGTAAAGGCTAGCCATCCAAATGAATATTTTGTACCGTCGCTCCATGATGATAGCGGCAATTATGAAGGCAACACAAATATTAGGTTTCAGATCTAAGGCCAGAATAAAAGAGAATCCCGATATTGCGTCATAGCCTAAGTGCCGCCCTTGGCGCACAAAATGCACGCCAATCGACAAAAGGAAGAGTATGTGACCGGTAAGTTGAATGTTGACGAGATTTTCTCGGAAGCAAGAGCTTAGTACCGTTATCAGAAACACTATTCTCTGCAAATCGAATTTTCCTGGAAAGAGGATTCTTATAAACATCCAGATGCCGACGAAAGTTAGAACCTGTGAACCAATGTACAGCAGCATGTTTGGCAGTACTTCACCAAGTATTCCATAAATAGTGGTTGTTAAACTGCCGGATTTCATCCAATGGCCAGGGTCGTTGTAAGGACTATTTCCTCTAAGAATTTCGCTACCGGCCGTAAGCCATACATTCAAATCTCTCAGTGAATCATTCTTTGCATAGCCATCAACAATGCCACCGCGCCGATAATAGTAAATAAGAATCGCAGGAATTATCCCGAAGATGAATGCATTTAAAATCTTATGGGGGTAGTAATCACCAGATTTAATTCTTTTAAAGTCAATTCTTTGCATTAACTATTCCTTTTAGCTGCTAAAACCGTCAAATTGTCGAACAATGGTAGGAAAATTCGCAAGGTCCCTATCCTTGTGTTAACAATCCACGAGATTTTTTTCATGGAGAGCTGTAAAAACCTTGGTAAGTTGGGGGAATTCATCACTGTCAGATAAATATAGTTGAAAGTAAAAGTCTTAGATATGGACCTTGAATGGATTACATAAAAACCTGATTTTTCAAGAAGACTACTTAGCGATTTTTTATTGAAATAGAACCAATGTTCTGGGGGAAGGAATGCATGCCACTTTCTACCCGAGATTCTCGCAAAGAAACTGCCTGTGTTTGGAACATTGATCAACAGATAACCTCCTCGCAAGAGCGCATCATTGATCGCTCTCAAGAAATTTTCTGGCTCTTGCACGTGTTCTAACACATCGAGCGCTGTTACAAAATTGAATTGTTCATGCACATCAAGATTCTCGATTGTTCCTCTAAATACTGGACGATTAAGCTTTTGAGCCCAGGCAACCGCGTCTTCAGAAATTTCGAGGCCGATTGCGTCAAAACCTGCCTTGTTTGCGAGTGATACAAAAAATCCGTTTGCCGCACCTATGTCAATCAGGGTTCTCGTTCCATCAATTGGTAATTTCCTGAGCGTTTTAAGATATTTCAATAAATATTCAGTAGATGCAACCTTATCCGACTCATAATTGCTAAATCCGAAACCGTGAGCTCCCCCCTGGAAGTAGTCAGCTTCATAAATGTGAGAGGTGTCATACCTTGGAGAAACGAACAACAGGCTGCATTTTGAACATTTATAGAAAAGAAAATCTCTGATAAGGAATTTGGCGTCGGCTGAGTAGCCGCATAAACATTCCGTTACTTTACTATTGTTCAATTTGATTTCTTCATGCTTGATTCCTTCATCCATTAACAATAACTTATTTCACGGGAAAAGAAGGGATTTACTTTGGTGGCAATTCGATGTTAGGCGCAGAATGTTGAAATACAACTCAATGGAACCGGGCACATGTAATCTTGTCAAATGAAGATTCCATACTCGGATCAATTTTTACACAAAGTTTTCAACAGAATGTTGATAGCTGGTGGAATTATTTTTTTCCATATTTTGTTTGGGCGTGCACTTGTATCAAACTTAGGCTCACCTAAACAATTCTTTGACTATTACTACGTGACGGAATATGCCAATCACTTTTGGTCAGAACCGACTTTGCTCTATAGCTTCCCCAATTCATACCTTGAAGTTCCCTTTATCTACGGATATTTGACTCTTCCAATCTTCCAGATAACTGGTCTTGTATTAATTCCTGCAATCGTCTTTGCCATTGTGTGTCTTGGGATCATCACTTGGGCGATGCTGGTAGAAGTAGCGGACTACAAGACAGATAAGTCTATTGTCTTGATTTTACTGTCTATTTCACCACCAATAGCCTTGCTGTTCGAGCGCGGCAATATCGATCTCTTGATTGCAATTATTTTGATACTAGTTGGTATTGCTTTTCATCGGTTAAAATTTACTTTCGGAATGGTTCTGTTGGCGGTTGCAACTTTAATGAAATTCTATTTACTTCCTGTTTTTGTTTTACTTGGGCTTTTTAAATGGGGAAGAAATATTCTTGGCGCATCCTTTGTAATTCTCATTTCTGGCTTAACTCTCTGGAATTATTCAAGAATTGACATCTCCTACTTCCCCAACAACTGGGAATCAAGTTTTGGTCCAGAAGCACTCTCGAGTATCTTGAGGATGGCGGGAGTCCCGTTCTCTTCAGCAAGTGCAATTGGGATAACTTTAATTGTGATTGCCTGCGTAGCCATAGTTACCAATTCCAAATTGGTGGATCTTACAACCACCTTTTCAGGAAGAGGTCAGTGGCTTTTTCTTATGTCATCTTGCACGTACTTGCTTTCGTGTCTTGCTATTACCAGTTATAGCTACAGGCTCTATTTATTGATTCTCGCTTTCCCTTTTGCTGCAATTTCTATTCAATCTAAAGCGATTTATAGATCACTAGTCATTGCACTGATTGCTGGATTTTTCCTTAGTAACATCCAAGGTGTCGGAGTACACAACATCAAAATTATATTAACTGCAGCTGCGATTTCAAATCTTTCATTGTTGGTTGTTGCAGGTATTTTACTCGGGCTTCTGTACAACCTAAGAGAAAACTTTATTCAGAGCATTTCTACTTTGCGATGAACTCGGGTGCAGAAGAGTAATTCAATGGTTGTAATTTTCTCTTTGCAAGCAAAAGGGAAATCATGGTTGTTGAAAGTATCGTAAACATCTGAACGGCCAATAGAACTGAAAATCCAAGAACATTAGTTGTCCATCCTGGAAAACTTGAATTTGTGAAGAACTTCAAGTAAAGAACCACGAAAACTAGAAGCATGCAGGATAGCAATACCAATGTTGTTGCAAATATCATGCGTATGAATATTGTTTCTGCAAAGATCGTAAGCGCACCTAGTCCATGCCTTACCAAGCTTATAAAATTCATTTTGGACTCTCCGAGGAATCTCTTTCGTCGATCTATCCTGACTACTTTAATCTCTGCGCAGTTTTTGAGTACGGAACCTGCTAGATGGTTCCAAGTGTCGTCTAACAAGATTAACTTTCGCGCCTGCAGATTAGGAATCACCATGAAGTTTCCAAAACTTATTCGTTTTCCTGTTAGGCACTGAAAAATCAATCGGTAAAGTGAGTAGAAATATTTGAATGTGAAGCTTGTGAAGCGTCTTCCTCGTCCTGCAACTGCAACTGCAGAATCGCTCCCGACTAGTGCTGCTTTAAGAAATCTGATTGATTTGGGATCATCCTCGCCGTCACCGTCCATAACCACTATCGAGCCTGTCCATTTTGATTCGAGAAGATGACGAATTCCAATCGCAATTGCAAACTGATGACCCATATTGGTCCTTAGATTCACTACATCAATTTTCATTTTCGAATCGCTTTGTAGAGCATTTAAACTAATAAGAGCATTATCAGAGGCATCGTTAACAACAATGAGGCGAGTAATCTGGTCTTCGACCGACAAATTCCCAAGTTCCTCAATTAGCAACAAAAGGCAATCCCAATCGTTAAAACACGGTACAACAATTGCAACATCACTTGAGGATGTGGTCATTTGTTCTAATCCTTCCTCTTGTCTCTTCAATTCTCTTGAGAATAGTTTTATTAAGAATATAACCGGTTGCCGAAGTGACAATCAAAGTTGTAATGAAGGTCAGTTGCGAGTTGGTTCCACCAAAAATATATTCTTCTAAGTCAAACAGTACCGATATGACTAGAATATGAGTTATATAAATTGGGAAACTCAATTCTCCCAAAGCGCGATCGACTCTAGATTTTTTTGAGAATTCGAAGAGTACTGGAAGTGTGAAAACAAAAAGGATCTGGAGCAAGATGTCCGCAGACAGCCTAAATGTCTCTGGGATATATTGAAATAGCGTCACCGCAAGTAGAGATATCGGTAGAGAGATTTTTAACCAAATTTTGTTCATGCTCGTTAGAGCTGCAATTCGCGGACTAACGAATCTCTGCGAGAATGCCCCGAGTAGAAACAGATACATTGTAAATAGAGAAAATTTATAGTCCCAGGGGTTATCTCTTGAAATTCCCTGCAGCCACGCAAGGAATGCAAATGCTCCAAAAAGGGATAGGGCCGTGAGAATTATTTTTTTAGATCTCAAAATGAATGGGGCGATTAAGTAAAACGTGAGTTCGACTCCGAGTGTCCAAGCTTGAGGAACTATCAATAAAGATGATCCTGGAATTCCGCCAGAAGTTGCTTGTGTTCCAAAAAGCAAATTGTAACCATCAAAGTTGATGAATGATGAGATATCTATCCCAACTAGGAAGATATTACTGATAATGATGACAGTTGATTGCAAAACGGAAATATTTGGGATTGTCTCTCTAAGGCCGGCAAGAAGATGAGCCGAATTGCTTGAATTTGTCTGTGATTCGATATAAATCGCAACGATAGCGACAGCCAAAGTTATTAGTACAGTTATTGCATAAAGTGGCCAAATTCGTAAATAGCGATTGAGGTAGAATCTTTTGTAATTCAAATAGGATGGATTTTCATTTAAAATATGTGAGATCAGATATCCCGAAATCATATAAAAAATAAGGACTGCATTTTTTCCTCCTACAAAGACAAATCCAACGGTGTGGGCACCAACCACTGACACTGCTAATAAAAACCGGACTAAACCCATATACGCTTATCCTCAAATTACAATCATGGAAACAGCTTGGTCAGAAAATCCTAAGTATTGGAACTTCAAATTAGATCTGTTTGTGAAATCCATCCACGCCTTGAATTCTCCATTCCTCCAATTTGGATAGCCAAGATACTCATCAAATATCAGCACTGTTCCCTGCGTAATGCGATCTGCGACTTGTTCAAGGATGTACATCGTTGAGATGTATGTATCTGCATCCAAGTGAAGAAATGATATTCCCTCTTTATTGGAGTTGAGAAAATTGGGAAGTGTGTCTTCGAACCACCCTTTTATCAATTTTATGTTTGCTTCGGTTCGAGGAAGCCCACCATTTAAATTAAATGCACCTTTCGCGAGATTAGTCCCCGCCCAATCCTCCTGTAATCCCACGAAAGAATCAAAGCCATAGAAGTCTGCGGTAGGTTTTTGTTTAGCAAAGAACTTTATTGAGTTACCTTTCCAGACTCCAAACTCAAGATTTAACCCTGGGATCTGCGCTTGGTCTAATGCATGTCTCCATAGTGGTTGCTTGCTTTCAAAGAGCAGCGCACCTTCCAAATTTGATGAAATGTACAACGCTGAATCTTCCATCGCAGTTCTCTTCACTTTATCAACGACATTTTCGGTTCTAGATAGCTTGGTTTGATGTTGAAGATGAGATATGACTGCTACTAGAGGTTTAGCGATGGTATGAGCAAGCTTCCTCAATTTTGATTTCATGCACAGGAATTTAGCATGATTATGACAGGCTGAAGCGTCAAAATTACGAGATAAGTGAAAGATGATTAGCCATCATCTGATTTTGGACTCGAAAGTTAGATGGTTTCTACAAGGGAAATATGAATTCAATCCAGGACAATTACGCCTGACGAAGTCACGAGGTGAACGGCAACAATTCCCGATTGATCATCGTTTGATGATGGATCTATCCATTCAATTTTTACATCACCAAGCGAGGCGAGGATTTCTTCCTTAAACCAAGAATCTGCAAGTTGGTCTTCATCCGCAATCACAATCCTTTCAATCTCAGCAAGTGGCGTTCCATCTTGTGATGGATGATCAGCTGACAGCCACTGGATGAAGAATGGGAATTCTCGAGTATCAGCAATTTCCTTAACGCCTATTTGCTTCCACTTTAAATCAGATCCACTTGGGCGTGTTCGGTGACCTTCAATTGCTTCGCGACCAAACTTCTCTTCAATTGGTGCAATGTCCTTGGTGCTAAAAACCCAGGTAAACCAACCGCCGCCTTCATTAGCTTTCTTAGAAACAGCCTTGCCCCAAGGAGTTTGTTCTGTTGCTGGGTGATCCAGTGGACAGACTACTTCGATGTACTGACCGTTTTTCAAAGATGCAGTGAAGT
>JACCDK010529263.1_pt1 | contig 28977 bp, 65 predicted proteins | sample 7445871 | NCBI WGS metagenome assembly JACCDK01 (sample SAMN15323436, study PRJNA562643) | freshwater metagenome | isolation source: river surface water | place: USA:Blue River Watershed | collected 2017-08-15 | reverse complement strand
CTGGCCAACTAAACCAACTGTTATTAAAACTCCAAGAGTATTAGACAAAGAAACCATATCGTCTCTTTCCTATGCTCGTGTTGGAATCTGGGGAAGAAAATGACTGAAATAACCCTACATATCGAAGAACTAAAAGAACTAATCAAACTCGTGGAAGAACTCAATCCACCAGATACGCTACTACTAGCATCTGGAACCGTAAAGATTAGTGTTGACTCCTCTAGCGGTATCGGATCTATCGTAACAGCTACACTACCAGTAAAGCAAGGAGATCGCTGGGGAGAATGGTCTACTACTATTACAGATGAGTCGAGTTGGTAATGGAAGAACGAAGAAAACAACTACTGGCAAGGATACAAAACTATCTCGAATGTGGTGGTCTATTCAATCCAGAACTAATGGAGCATGAGAAGGTAAGAGACCTAATAATGGATCTAAGGAAGTATTTGTCCAATGTGTAATTGTCTATTCTGGTGTATCGCTATGAAACTCCGTTGGGGAGGAAAGATAAACTGGAAAAAGAGTCGTACATGGATAGGTTTCCATACTACATGGACTAATCCTATGGGAAGAGAATGGGAATATACCCTAGAGAGAGTAAAGATACATCCATGGTGGTATATACCTATGTGCTATCGTGGAGTAATAAAGAGAGTGATATAAAATGATTACACCAACATGTGGACATAGCCAAGAGGACTTCGATAGTGTAACAACTATTGCCGTGAAGACTACTGATATAACCGAACAGGGATGGGTTAAATCGATCCACTATCTGTCCGTATGTCCGAATTGCCTAGAGAGATACAGAGAAGACGATCTAATCCTAGAGAATGAATACGAAGAATCGCTATGGATATCGCATAAGGCTACTATTTAGGTGTGGTGGAGGAGACAGCGATAAATAGAGCATATCAGTGTTAATGAATCCGAACTGTGGCATACAAAGAAAAAACCTGTGAGAACTGTGGCAAGACCCACACCAAACGAGGACGATTCTGTTCTCGTGAGTGTTCTATCGTGGCTAGTCGTGGTCGCACATGGACGAAAGAGCAAAAGTCCGCTGTGTCCGATGGATTAAAGCAGTGGCATGCGACTAGTGAGACTGCTGAAGTCGCTGCTCATAACTTTATCAGCCAAGGAAAGCATAAAACACCTGATCCTGTCGCTCCTCCTGTCCGTGCTCCCATAGCAGACAACCAATTCATTGCTGGTGGTGACCTGTGGACAGAGTGCGACTGATGTAGTCCGCTGTGTAACACTGTTTGTAACCGAATTTGTTGCAAAAAAGGGAGGTGGGTGTATGTGCGAACCTCTATGTGCAGTCCGATAACCCCTCCTGTGCGTGTCCGTGTATCACTCCTGTGCGCAATATGTCCGTAATGCGTAGTTTCCATGTCCGTATCAGTGAAAACGCCAGGACCAGGCACACCAGGCATTCTGCCGCCAGCTAAGATTACCCGTATGTCCGCTCCTGTCCGTCGGAGTCCGCAATATTGCAAAATAAATTTGTCTTTAATTTGACTTTGGGGCATAATAACGGTGTCTTAGGATGATAAGGAATTGAATGATACTGAAAATCACCGATGAACTTGGAATCGTGACTCAAATTGAAGTAAGTGATTACTCCGAAATTCTGGAATTAGTAAGTAAGTGCTTACTTTCAGACCCACCACTATACGAAATAACCATACTGCCAGTAGGGGAATACAAGTAAGTAGCTACTTCTCCTGATTGACAGAGACAATCGGTTTTCTCGACCGATTGATTTCACCAATACCCCGCTTCGAAGCAAATTTCTCCAGAATAACCCTACTGGTCGTGGGGTATTGTCTTTAATTGCAAAATCAGCGATAATTTTCTCTATTGAATTAGGAGAATTTATGAGTGATTTTGAAACTGGTGCTTTTGACTGTAAAAATGACCTAGCTGACGGCTGGGTTCCTGAAGTTTTCTCTCTCGATTTTTTGGTTCACCAGCTGCGTTTGATGATGGGTGCGTCTGATGCTTATATCGCTGGCTACCTTTCAACTTTTTACGCTGATCGCTAATCCCCTACTGCTGGTGGGGGTTTTTCAAAAAGTTGTTGACCGAATTTGCAATTTGCGGTAAACTTACGGTAGAAAATTGAAAAGGACGAAAAAATGCTGATTAGCCGAAAATTTCTGGAAAATTTGAATTTCCGAGTAATGGACGAATCCGATAAAATGGGTTTTGCGGGTTGCGGTTCGCCTGTTCCCCTTATCGCTGAATTTGGTAATTTGATTATTATTATTGACGGTAATTATTGTGAAGTTATTGACGCTGAAAAATGCGACCAAGTTGAATTTTGCGATAATATTTTGGCTTTGGGTTATTAAGGGTTATTATGTTGAAAAGTGAAAAAATCTCGGCTCAATTTGAATTGGTTTTGAATCATTTAGAATCGGCTGATTTTGAATTGCAGAAATTGCCGTCGGCTGAATTTGGCTCTGGCGTATTCTATGAAATTCATAATAAAATTCAGGGATTGCTTGAAGAAATCGAAGAATTGCATTATGAAACTGTTTGCCCGATTCAGGTCGAGGAAAACGAGCGAGAGGAAGAAATTCGGGTTTTGGAGCGTCGTTTGGCTGAATTAAAGTCAAGGGAATAATAACCCCACGAGCGATGGGGTCTTTCCAGATACCTGTTGCCTTAAATTGCAACTTAGGGAATAATTCTCTCTATTGATTCGAAAACAACATGAAGGGTACATTATGACACAAGTGACTAGCGTCCAGTTTGACCAGAAATCTGGAAATTATTTTGCCAAAGTTGGCTCCAAGACCATCAAGTCTTACTCAAAGAAATATGTTGAGAAGCGACTTGCGTCCATGGTCGGTGACATCGAGCAAGCCATCGTTGTCGCAACTGAGAAGCAAAACAAATATGGCATCAACGAACGATTCGGCTTCGTTGAAAAGCTAGTCAACATGGTTGCGTCTGGTGTTCAACCCTCTGCTGTTATTACTGGTGAAGGTGGACTCGGTAAGACTTACACTGTAACCAAAACTCTTGAGGCTAATGGCTACAAAGACATCAGTGATTTGGCTGATTTTCAAGTTGGCACAATCATCAATACTCGCAAGTGCTTCACCATGGTGAAGGGTTATTCGACTGCCAAGGGTTTGTACCGCACTCTGTTCGAAAACAACAAGTCGATTATCGTTTTCGATGACTGTGATGCAGTTTTGAAAGATCCAGTTGCACTTAACTTGCTGAAGGGTGCACTTGATTCTTACGGCAAGCGAATCATCAGCTGGAATGCTGACATGCGTGACGATGACCTTCCACGCAGTTTCAACTTCGAAGGTCGTGTGATTTTCATTAGCAACATGGACCAAGATCGAATTGATCAAGCCATCCGCTCTCGTTCAATGATGATTGATTTGTCAATGAACGCAACTCAGAAGATTGACCGTATGGAATACATCGCAAAATCTGATGAATTCATGCCTGACTTCGAAATGAGTCACAAAATGGATGCACTGGCTCTGATCCGTGAAGTTGCAAATGAAGCCAAGGAAATTTCCCTTCGCACACTTATCAGTGTCACAAAAATCCGTGCCAGCAACAAAGACTGGAAAGAAATGGCAACTTACCTGTTGACTGCTTAATTGAAAGGATTTGTTATGAACTTCGGCGAACTGAAAAATGGCTTCTTGTTTAAAATGAATGGTTGCATCTATCGCAAGGCATCTACTCGAACTGCTCGGATGTTGCCCTATGGTCGTGCTTTTTACTTCTCCTTCATGGATCGAATAACCCCCATCTCCCAAGGGGATTGACTATTATTGCAATTTAGGGCATAATTCTTACATACACTGAGAAAAGGACATATTATGGCAACTAAGAAGCAAGCGAAGGCAGTAGCTAAGGCTACCATCTACAATACCACTATTAAGACCAAGAGTGAATATCGCTCTGAATCTGAGGATGCAATTGCTGCATTCTTGCGTCGTGGTGGAGTTATTACTGAATGTAAACCCTCTCGTCGTGGTGCCAAAGCAGGTCGCAAAATGACTGGTAAATCATCTCGTGGATTCACCACTGGTACATCTGGTTTTGCTAATGGTTATCCTAAAAAATCTACTGGAGCCTAATATGATTCGACTTGTACTAGGATTTTTGATTGTATTTGGTGCAGTTGGTGGAATGGATAATGGCACAGATGCTGAGTTGCCTTATCAGATAGCATTGGCTCTGACTGGTCTGACACTGATGTATTTCGGATCTGAAAAAGTGAAAAACTGAAAAGGGATTAGGGGATAAATCTGTATTTGCGGGACTCCTACCCCATCGACCTAAACCGAACTTAACCCCCACACGATTACACCTCTCTCCAGACTCTATAAGAAAACCCTTGTCTTTTATTCTAATTTAAGGTATAATATCTCTATAGGGTTACACGATTGAAAACGGATTGTCTGCAAAAAATTTCCCGAGAAAAATTTATCATGAAAAGGTTGCATATGGCTTGGTTGGGTTTTTGGTTATTTTTGTCTACACTCTTAGTTTGTGATACATGGCTATTCTCTAAGGGATACGATGCTATCTTTTGGACAGCTAAGACTGACGCTGAGAAGGTTATACACACTAAGGCAGGTAACAATGGACTCTGATAAGGCATTCTTTGGTACAATTTTGGCATTATTTGCATTGATGACTGGTAATCCCATCATCGCTTTGATTATTTTCTTTGTGGCGGTACTATGAAGACTTACGAACGAAAGACGAAATTCACCGAGTTGAAGAATTATGACCATCTTGCAAAGGAACACGATTTTATCGAAGTTTGCGAGTGGCATAATGGCGAGGGATTCGATGTGACTATTAGTGAGAAACAGTTCTCTCTTACATGGGGAGAGTTCGAAGCATTGACTGCTCTGGTGCACTATAAGGGTTAATATGAGTTATTCATACAAGGATTATTTCGAAAAGCGAGATGCTGGATTGCCGAAACCCAAGTATGAGTATGGCGATCGAGTGTTTGCACGGTATAAGTCCGTGCCCCTAGTGGGAATGGTAATAAGAGAGACAGATAAGATGGTGATGATTCATGCCGACTTGCCTGTTCGTGTTAAGGAAGGTGAACCAGCTTATTTTATAGTTTCGGTTCCCGTAAGAGATATCAAGAGACTAAAGGATATGTCGTGAGCTACCGTGCTTATTATTGGAAGAAAGTCAAAGAGCAGATTAACATCTGTTGGATTCTCTTTTGGAATGGTGTAGTTCTTAATCGTGGTCATCATAGTGGGTGGAATAATGGCAAATGTAAAACAAGGAAATCTAACTAAGAGTCCTCAGTGGTGGAAACACCTGAGGGATTGGAAACGAGTATTTTGGAAGACTGAACGAAAAGCACAAAAGAAAGAAATAAATGAGCAAACTAGAAATTCCGCATGAAGTTGCAGATGGCATCACGCTGGCTTGTCTTCAGGATCAACTAAAGTATCTGAAGAAGGAAGTCAAAGACTACGAGAAGAAGAAAGCATACATGCACTCTCATGATTATGACGAGAGCAAGAATAAGCTGATTCCATCGTTGGAAATTTTAATTAAATACTTTGGTGGATGATATGTATATTGTATTCATGACATTGATTGGAGTTGCAGCTTGGATGTCCACTGATGTGATTTGGTTTATTCCAATCATGTTTGTGCTCAGCCTAATTCCTGCAAACCTAATCATTTTTGCCGTGATTGCAGGTGCTACACTTTTGATTTCTGGTTGCACCACATATAGTGGAGATGTGATCAATATTAATATCTCTACACCAGTTGGCTCCATGCCGATAACTATCAGAGACCCTAACAATCCCTATCGAAGATGATTATAAACAATTTTTTATCCATCGAAGAACTTGAGTTTGTTAGAAAAATATTATCACAAGATAGATGGGGGTTTGGTTTTCTAAGCACTGACCCAAGTAAACCAATTTGGAATTTTGATAAGCAAACTGCAACCCCAATTGCTTTATTGTTGGCATCAAAGCTAAAATTGGACATTAGTGATTGGCATGTGAATGGTCAAACATTTATGTTAGATGGTGCACCCCACACTGATAACTATTCTGGATGTGACACTGCAGCAGTTTTCTTTCCATATGAATGGAAACCAGAATGGGGTGGTGGATTGCATGTAGATGGGGATGTGATTATACCTGAGTGTAATAAAATTGTTATTTTTGACGCATCGCATATTCACTGGGCAGAAGCACCACTTGCACCAGTATTAAGAGTTTCTATCGGATTAAAATTAAATGACAGAACAAGAAATACTTGACTTTTACACCGAATTAGTAGATCATTATGGAGATAACCTTGCCAATTTCGAGCAAGAACCTATAAGGTTTGCCTATCAGGTAAAGTTATACAAATATTATAAGGAAAGAAAATGAAAATCGCAGTTTGTAGCGATGTACACCTAGAATTTGGACCACTCACTCTGGAAAATCCAGGTGGAGTGGATGTACTCATTTTATCTGGTGACATCTTAGTTGAACGAGACCTAGACGAATTTGTGGAAGCACAAGTTGAGAATGGGTTTGCTCGTCATCGTTCCACGATGTTCCATACATTCTTCCAAGAGTGTGCCAAAGAGTTTCCCCATGTCATCTATGTGGCTGGAAATCACGAACACTATCATGGTGACTTCAAGTATACTCTTTCTGAATTAAAACGCAAGTTAGCATACTTGAAAAATGTGCATGTGCTTGACAAGGAAGTTTTCAAGTTGGGTGACTACACATTCGTTGGTTCTACTCTATGGACTGACATGAATAACGAAGATCCACTGACTCTCTTTCAGATGAAGGATTACATGAACGACTTTAGAATCATTAAGAATTCTGATCGTCAGGTATATCGCAAAGTTCCTCTCTATAAACAAAAAGAAAATGGTGATGGATATGAACTTGATGAAAAAGGTTACATGATCGAGATTGGTATGAAGATGAAAGAAGAACCTTCTAAATTTTCACCCGAAGATGCAGTGGTAGAAAATAAGAAGTGCTTCGAATTCATCAAGCACATCGTTTCTGAGAATGTAGATGGTAAAGTCATTGTTGTTGGTCACCACACTCCATCTCATCAATCTTGCCATCCTCGTTATAAGGATGACTCTATCATGAATGGTGGTTATCATAATAACTATGATGAATACATCATGGACCATCCACAGATTAAATTGTGGACTCATGGTCACACTCATGAGAGATATGACTACATGATTGGTGATACTCGTATCATCTGTAATCCTCGTGGTTATATTGGTCATGAGCAGATCGCATCTACCTTCGAACTAAAGGTGATTGAATTATGACACACTGGTCAATAACATTGGAAGAAGATCCAGAAACTGGCGAATTAGTGATGCCACTCCCAACTGAGTTGTTAAATCAGGTTGGTTGGGATTTTGGCGATACGCTAATTTGGGAAGATTTACACAATGGCTCTTGGTCACTTAGAAAGAAAGAAGATGGAACATCTGAAGATACCACTAAGTGAAAAAGACGAAGCAATTCTTGAACTCATGAAAAAGGTTAATGCTCTTGAACATGAGAATCAAAATTTGAAAGATGAAATTAAACGACTACAATGGTCACTAACGGAGCAAGATTAATGAGTAAAGTATTTACGGATGTCAATGTTTTTCTAACCGCAGTTGGACAGAATCCACCTCCATTTAATGCAGACGAATCTGACCAGTCTCGTCTTTATGCCAAACTAATCGCAGACGAATATGCAGAGTTTTGTGAGGCAATTATTGATAACAATGATACCGAGAAAGCAGATGCTTGTTTCGATATGATTTGGGTTATCGTTGGTTACATGCGTTCTCGTGGTTGGGATGTGAATGGAATTTGGGAAGAGGGTGCAAAATCTAATCTCTCCAAGATCGATCCAAAGACTGGTTTAGTCCGTCGTCGTGAAGATGGCAAGATTCTAAAACCTGATGGATGGAAGCCACCCGAGTTCTCTCAGTTTGTGAAATAAATGTTGTCTTTTAATAAGAAATCATGTATAATTATATTATGAAAGATATTACACTTTATTTGGATATGGATGGTGTTCTTGCAAACTTCAACAAGAGGTTTCAAGAACTTGAATCCCATTTACCTGACCATCAGAAGTTTCGTGATGCTGTCATGATTCATAAAATCTTCGAAGATTTAGAATTCATGCCTGACGCACAACAACTTCTGAACCATGTGTCACGATTAAAGGGAATCAATATTGAAATTCTCACCTCAATGGGAACATTTGACCCACAGCGAGGTGAAGCTGCAAAGTTCCAGAAGTTGCACTGGTTGAATAAGAAGAATATTCCTTATCGTGCAAATTTTGTTCGCACTAAAACTGAAAAGGCACAGTTTGCTAATGACCATGCTATTTTGATTGATGACTCTATTGGTTGTATTACACCATTCATCGACAAAATGGGTCATGGTATTCTTCATGTCAATGCTCCTGATTCTATTCGTATTCTAGATTCTACAATTCTACAAATTCGTGCTTTGGATGCCTTAAATTATGCTTGATATTTTTAAACCCACTTTAGAATGGATCCGTGATGACTGGACTTCAAATCGCTTTCGTTTTGTTATTGAGTTGCTCGCTTGGTTTATTAGCATTGGTTGTAGCATTACCATGGCTCTTACTGTACCCGCACCCCCACTCCTTATTCTTTATCCTGTATGGATTACTGGCTGTGCTCTGTATGCTTGGGCTGCTTATACTAGGAAATCATTTGGGATGTTGGCTAACTACATCTTGTTGACGACTATCGATACTATTGGTTTGATTAGGATGTTATGACCAATTTAACCACACAAACAATTCAAACACAACTTGGTAGTAATACTGGTTATGCAGCACCAGCAGGGAATATGCTAATTCCTCTACCAATGGTAATGTTATCTAAACCTGTTTCTTATGAATTTCGTGTTGCTGAGACTGTTGATAAAGATGGCAATATCACCAAAGTTAGACTGCAGGTTCAAATCTGGGAACACGACAATTATGGTTCTGGTATTGTGAAACAATCTTGGTGTGATGTGCCAAGATATAAGTTTGATGAAAATGGAGCAATGCTTCCACCAACTTAATTATGAACATTTTCTATATTCACGCTGACCCTGTTATTTGTGCACAACAGCATGTTGATAAACATGTTGTTAAAATGATTCTGGAATACGCACAACTTCTCTCTACTGCACATCGTGTTCTCGATGGTGTTGAGACTGTTGGCACAACCAAGTCTGGTCGCAAAGCTAAACGCTGGATTCTTAGCGATGAACGAGAATCTGTTCTCTATAAAGCATCACACATCAATCATCCTTCTGCTAAGTGGTGTCGTCATTCTCTTGCTAACTATCATTTCTTATTCAAACTTTGGATTGAGTTGATGCGAGAATATCATTATCGTTATGGTAAGGTACATTCTTCAATGCGTCTTGCTAAACATCTTCGATTCCCACCTACAAAAATTAATATCGCAGAGTTCTCTGCTCCATGGCGAGCAATGCCAGAAGAGTATAAGTTTGACAGAACTGAAGAAGACTATACTATCAAGTCTTATCGTGCATATTACAATGGTGCGAAAACTTCTATGTTCAAGTGGAAAAATAGACCAACTCCAGAATGGATTAAAATTGTATAGTTATATTTTCCCCACATTAATTTTTAGTGATGTTCAGAAACATTTGGCTACTGAGGTTCTCCCAGTAGCCATTGAGTATTTACAAACCTATGGAGAACAATTCATGGGTTATAAGAGTCACATTTCTACATATAGAAACACAGAAGCAACTGAGAAACTAAACACTGATGCTAGGTTGAATAATTTTTATAATTTTATATCAACCGAAGCGAGAAAGATGCTCGAATATCAAAATGTTGATCATTCTGAATATTCTTTCAAACCAAGTTTTCTGGTTAATCAAGTAGGTAAAGATTCCACACACTTACTACACTCCCACCCTGGAAGTATTATTTCTGGATGTTTTTATTTGAAAACTTCTGCAGATTCTCCCCCTCTGGTGTTCAAAGACCCTCGTGATTATTATAAATACATTTATTATCGTCCTGTTTTTGGTAGAAACACTCCGTACTCTCTTTTACCAGAACACTCAGTGAATATTGAAGACGGACTAATAATGATGTGGCCAAGTTGGTTGGAACACGAAGTTCCACTAAGTAGTAGTGATGGAAATAGGATAACAATTGCATTTAATTTGGACAAATAATGCCAACATACGAATTTCGAAATAAACAAACAGGTGAAATTGAAGAACATATCATGCGCATCGCTGAACTCGATGCATTCAAAGAAGCCAACCCCCATTTAGAGAAAACTATTACGCAAGCACCTGCGTTTGCTGGGGATCATATCACTCTTAGAAAAGACACAGGGTTTAAGGAGGTGTTACAGAAAATTCACGAAAGAACTCCAGGATCACAACTAGACAAAACCTCATCACAACTTTAAAAGGATCCATCAATGGCTCGTGCCGCAAAGACACTAAAAATCGTAGATAATGAACACTGTGAGCCAAAGACACCCAATCAAAAACCTCATAACTCTCTGAAAATTAGAATTGATGATTTGAAGACATTCGATCCACTAACAGCTAATCAGAAGTTATTTTTTGATGCATATAAAAGAGGAGATTATTTCGTAGCCCTCCACGGAGTGGCAGGTACAGGTAAGACATTCATTGCTCTGTACAAAGCGATTGAAGAAGTTCTCGATAAGAGCAACCCATTCAACAAGATTATTATTGTTCGTTCAGCAGTTCCATCTCGTGAGGTTGGACACCTTCCAGGAGACTTGAACGAAAAGACAGAAATTTACCGACAGCCGTATCAGCAAATTTGCCATACTCTGTTCGGTCGTCCAGATGCATATGATAGACTTGAGGAGCAACATCACATCGAGTTTATCTCTACATCTTTTATCCGTGGTATGTCGTTTGACGATGCAATTATTATCGTTGACGAGATGCAAAATTTGACATATGAGGAAATTGACACTGTTATGACTCGTGTGGGCTATCGTTCTAAGATTATCTGGTGTGGAGACTACCGCCAGACGGATCTAAATAAGAAAAAGAACGACATGTCTGGTATTTTGAAATTCTTCGATATTGCTCAGCATATGTCTGCGTTTACTCGTATCGAGTTTACGCCAGATGACATCGTGAGAAGCTCTTTGGTTAAGGATTACATTTTGGCGAAACTTCGATATGAAGATCATATTGAAGGAAATAACCAAAATGGCACTAATCACCGCTGAACAGTTTCATCACCTATTCCCAAGAGCACAAGACCCGCAGGGTTGGGTTGACTCAATGAACTCAGTCTTCCCAACCTACGATATTAATACGCCACAACGAGTTGCAGCTTTCCTTGCACAGTGTGGTCATGAGTCTGGTGGATGGACAGTATTCGAAGAAAACCTAAACTATTCTGATAAAGGATTGTGTGGTATTTTTAAGAAATACTTCCCAACACTTGAGTCTACTGCAGGTTATGCTCGTAATCCTCAAGCTATTGCTAATAAGGTTTATTCAAACCGTATGGGTAATGGTCCAGAATCTTCTGGTGATGGATGGAAGTATCGTGGTCGTGGACCTATCCAGCTGACTGGAAAAGATAACTACCGTGCATTTGCACAGGAGATGTTTGAAGATTGGCAAAACTTATTTGAGAATCCAGACTGGGTTTGTGCAGATCGTGACTTTGCTCTAATGTCTGCTATCTGGTTCTGGAACAAAAACAAACTTAATGTTCAAGCAGACAGTGGCGATATTAAGACAATGACTCGTAAGATCAATGGTGGCTATATTGGTCTTGAAGATAGAATTAAACATTATAATGAGGCTATACATTTATTAACATGAAAACTTTTATACATCATGATTTCGGTGAACTCGTTCGTGACACAAAACCCGATGGGAAAAGAACTTATCTCACCCCTTCGGGTTTTTCCTATCCATCCGTCACAACAATTACAGGACAAGCTACCGCAGAAGGAATCGCAAAATGGAGGGCAAGAGTTGGTGAAGAAGAAGCAAACAGAGTTTCTTCCAGAGCATCAGCAAGAGGAACACGAGTCCACCAACTCTGTGAAGATTACCTTAGACTTGGAGAAGCTACTCCAGACATATTCGATCAAGAAATGTTTGGATCAATCAGATTTTTACTCGATCAGATTGACAACATCCACTGCTTGGAGACGCCACTATGGAGTGACCACTTACAAGTCGCTGGCACAGTTGATTGTATCGGAGAATTCCAAGGTAAACTTAGTGTTATAGATTTTAAAACCGCCAGTAGACCAAAAGACAGGGATGATATTTACCATTACTTTATGCAATGTGCTGCCTACTCAGTAGCTTTTGAAGAAAGAACTGGAATTCCTGTCGGTAGGTTGGTGATTATAATGGCTGTTGATAATGATGATCCAAGATGGTTTATTGAAAAAAGAGATAATTGGATTGGTGGATTTAAAAAACTTCGTTTAGATTATAAACATAAATTTAATATATGAAACAATTAGTGCACTATGATGGTTCTAAATTAGGACTTTTATTATTTCATTATGGCATCAGAGAATTGAATGCATACAATAATATGCATCTTTCTTCCATGTTTGGTAATATAACACTTATTGATAGAACTGAGACATTACCAATGGCTCTAAAGGTAAAACCTACCTATCCCATGCCAACCACAAATACATCTCCAGAATCGATAGACAATATTGGTATGGCTCGTGCAGTTGAGTTGATTAATAGAGCAAATTCACAAAATAAAATTTTAAGAGTTATGTGGTCTGGTGGACTAGATTCCACTGCAGCATTATGTTGGATATTGAATTCTGGGTTGCCTGTTGATAATTTAGAAATAGCATATAACCAATATTCAATAGACGAATACCCAGTATTTTATCATAATGTTTTGACAAGATTGCCAGTCAAACAGGTTGAGAGCACTAGGTATGTTCTTGATATACCAGATAATGTCCTTCTGGTCACTGGAGAACATGGTGACCAGTTATTTGGTTCCACTGTTATGAAAAGATTTAATAACTCTGTTGTTAAACCTTATGGATATCATAATTATGAGTATGAACATAATATACATGCCATGCAACTTCCAATGTATCCTTTGACACAGATGCTTTTTGTTGAATCATCTGATGATGGAGTTCGTGGTGCAGAACGAGTTAAGGAATATCTACAACCGCTAATTGATAAAGCACCTTTTAAATTAAAAAGTGTTTTTGACTTGACATGGTGGTTAAACTTTACATTAAAGTGGCAAGAAGTTGGTTATAGAATGACCAGTTCATGTCCAGATAAACACGAAAACCATATAGGATTTTTTAGTAGCGAACATTTTCAACTCTGGTCTATGGACGAAAAGAATCATATAGAAAATAAGATTGATTGGAGTGTGTCAGATCCATGGAATCAAAGTTATAAAAAAGCATTAAGAGAAGTTATCTACAAATATACTCTTGATGAATATTACAGAGCAACTAAACCAAAAGTAGATTCTTTGATGCATCATAATTTGAACGGTATGTGTTTCAGATATGAAGATGGTACATATGATACATTTAAAACTATTATAACAAACTCAGACTATTATAAACATGAGTACTTTAATTAACATTACTATTATTCCATCGTTTATATCTAAACATGAATGTGAACAAATAATACAAAAGTATGATGTTAAATCATATGATGGTAATGATGTAGTTTATTTTGATACTGGTGATCATGACTACAATATTAAAAAACTTAGTATTAAAGATGAACTCGCTGATCGATTGTGTTCAATGTTGGGATATCATCGCAGCACCCTTAAAGCATGTAGTATAGTTTATTATCCAGAAAATTCTTATAACCCACTTCATGCAGATAATTCTGATGTTAGAGGTGATACTGTAACAAAGATTAAGGATTGGACACATACTGTTATAGTGTTTCTTAATGAAGAATTTGATGGTGGAGAACTAATATACCCAGACCAAGGGCTAATATTAAAACCTAAATCTGGTCTGGCTGTTATGACCCCAGCTGATCATAACTATATGCATTTAGTCAACACCATAACTAGTGGTGAGAGATATACCCTAGTATTAAGATTTGTCTTGCAATAATAAATATTGTATAATTATAGTATTGTTGTAATCCCTTCAAAGCGAAGGACTTCTGGACGGGAGTTCGATTCTCCCCACCTCCACCAGAAAGAACGACTAGGTGCGACCCTTAAATTGCGTGTTTCTCTCGCACAGAAACCAGAGATAGGGCTAGTGTTCTTTCTAATGGGGGTGACTAGGTTTCGACAGGGGTAGATAGTAGAGACGGCAACACGGGAATGTGAAACCCGATAGGACTGGGGATTCTCGGTCGAAGAAGCAAAACTAGTAAATGCAAACGACTCTGTCTACGCATTAGCAGCCTAAACGCTGCTTAGGGTTTCGGATGGTTTCCTCGTAACAGAATAACCATCCACTAATTTTTTAAATGGAGATATAATGGAAATTCGTCCAATGAATGATAGAGTTCTTGTTGCAGAAAACAAGAAAGAAAAGACAACTGAATCTGGAATTATCCTAGAAGGTGCTCGTGGTGTAGGTGATACTGCCAAAGCTACTGTTCTGGCGATTGGACCAGAAGTTAAAGATGTTAAAGTTGGTGATGTTGTTTTACTCGATTGGGCTAAAGCATCTCCAGTTAAAGTTGGTGATGTCCAACGAGCAATGATTAAAGAAGAATTTGTAATTGCAGTATTTGAGTAATGAAAGCTGCAGTACTCTGTAATGGTCCAAGCAGAACTCTTTTTACTGATTCTGATAGGTATAATTATCTTATTGGCTGCAATATACCTTGGAGACAGGTAGATTCTACTGTTGTGTTGGACATCGGTGTAGTTCAGAAGTGGTATAAGAACAAACTGCCAAATGTTCCAACATGGTTCAGTGAACATGCATGGAGAGAGACTAAGTTTACAGACAGAAAGTACTTTGAAGATTATTTACTTGGGTTGGTGAGACCTCTACCAGAATATGATTCTTCTGGACATGTTGCTCTATCGCAGGTAATTAAGTTGGGATATACTGAGATAGATATATACGGATGTGACTCTTGGTTTACTGGTGTGACAGATAGTTATACTCATCAGTATTCTGACACAAGACCAGATGATATGTCTAAACATATAGTTGGTTGGAGAAAACGATGGGAAACCATTATTAGAGACAACCCAGAAGTAAAAATAACCTTTATAGGAGAACCTAAATGAAATCATTAATCGCAGCAGTTGCATTAGCATTCGCTACAGGTGTTATGGCTCAACCAGCAAAAGCACCAGAACCAAAAGCTGAGGCTGTTCAGAACGACAAGTGCGTTAAGAAAGATAAGAATGGTAAGTGCCCTCCACTGCCAAAGGGTGAGAAGCCAACACCTAAAAAGAAAGCAGAAGCGAAGTAATTCCTAAATAATTATACTGGCTCGGTGGAGCCAGACCGATCTGGTAAATCCACCAACTACACACTCACAACACAAGGAGAAAAACCTATGTCAAATTTGACACCGTTCGAGATTCGCCTAGAACTACTAAAAATGGCGAAAGAGATGTTGGAACAAGACTACTATGGTCAGCGTGAAAAAGTTAGTAATGAATATGCTGCCAAGTGTGATGTTGCTAAAATCCATGGTCAACCTATTCCAGACCACCCAGGATTCCCAGCATTTCCTAGCGAGACCGAGATTATCAAGAAAGCTACTGAGCTAAACGGTTTCGTATCACAAATCCCAAATACACAAGAAAAGACTAGCAAAAAGTCCACCTGATAGGGATCGGATTGCAGGATAAACTCATTCTGCAATCCTTAACTGAAACAAGGAGATAATTATGCAAAAAAGATTATATCTTATACTGACAATATTATTAATAAGTTTTTTAATTATAGTTGGATCGCATTTTACTGCAAACAAACATATTGATGTTAAGTACAGTCAGCTAACTTCTGAAGCTAGAAAACAAGTTGATTGTTTAGCAGATAACATATATCATGAAGCTGGTTATGAGCCAGAAGATGGTAAAAAGGCTGTTGCTCTAGTTACATTGAATAGAGTGCAAGATGATAGATTTGGAAAAGATATTTGCTCTGTAGTCAAACAAAGAGTAAAATCTACATGTCAGTTCTCATGGATGTGTGAAAACAAAATAACCCCGAGAACTAAGAATGCATATGAAGAAGCACGAGAGGTTGCTTTATTTGTTTATGCAAATTATGAACACCTAAAAGACATCACAAAAGGTGCTTTATACTACCACGCTGATTATGTAAATCCACAATGGCGAGGTCTTGAGAAAACTGTTGTTATCGGCAGACATATTTTTTATAAGGAAAAGAACCGTATATGATGCAAAAACTAAATCTCCAACTGAAAGAAGAATCATCACAACATTCCTTTTTCTTGTTGATGGAAGACATCTCTCTTTCATCTGCAAAGAATGTTGTTGAGTGGATCTTTGAGTGCAACTTCGCTGAAGAGCGACCAGAGTTGCTCAATCTTATCATTACTTCTCCAGGTGGTGATTTAAGTGCAGCGTTTGCTGTAATTGATGCGATGCGTGGTTCAGCTATTCCTATTAGAACAATCGGTCTAGGGCAGATTGCTTCTGCTGGGTTGATGATTTTTATCGCTGGATCTAAAGAGCATCGCATTCTCACGCCAAATACTTCTATCCTTTCTCACCAATATTCTTGGGGAGCAGTTGGTAAAGAACACGAGTTGTTCGCTACTGTTAAGGAATTTGATTTGACAACCAAGAAGATGATTGGTCACTATAAGAAGTGTACTGGATTAAACGAAAAGAAAATTCGTGATGTGTTGTTGCCACCACAAGATGTTTGGTTGACACCACACGAAGCAAAAGAACTAGGAATCTGCGATCATGTTAAAGAACTATCTTAAATATCTTAAACATTCTGGAGTATGGATGGGTTTAGTTTTTAATCCATACCACTGGGAATTCGTCAATTGCACAGACGGCATTGGCGAACTTGCTGCAAAAGTTTGCAGTCGTTTTATTTCAATTGGACCAATCTGGATCAGAGTGGTGATTGATGATGGTAGCGTTAATTAAGTTAAAGGAATTTGTTATGAATGATAAAGTATTCACAGTTTGTTTTACTGTTGCATTGATCACACTAATTGGTTCTGTTACATTTTATAAGCACTCTGAGTTGAAATCAGTAGAACGAAATGTTGAATCTGCTATTGTGAAGGGAATCGACCCTATCGCTGTTCGATGCGCATATGCCAATGAGAGGGATGTAGTTTGTGTGGCTTACGGCTCGAATCCCCCTTCTACCAAAAAGTAATACTTTAGTGTTATAAAAATCCTTGTAAAATCAACAACTTACGAAAACCCTACAAAAAGTAGGGTTTTTCACATTTAGGTGTTGTCTTTTATTTGACTTTAGGGCATAATAATGTCTATAGAGTTGATTAGGAGATTTGTGATGAAGCTGTTTACGACTGGTAATCCGAAGTTGATGAAGGGTGAGAAGAAAGGTTATTTGTCCTTTGTTTTGCATCTTGCACCTGCTGACCTGTCTGGTCACAATACCTGTCCCAAAGCAACTGATGGTTGCAAGCAAGCATGTTTGAATACTGCTGGTCGTGGTGGTATTTTCAAGAAGGGTGAATCTACTAATGTGATTCAACAAGCTCGAATTCGCAAGACTAAGCAATTTTACGAATCTCGTGATGTGTTTATGTTCGACTTAGTTCGTGACATCAAAAATGCGATCAAGCAAGCAGAGAAGAAAGACTTGACTCCCGCATTTCGTTTGAATGGTACATCTGATATCAGCTGGGAGAAATACAGCTGTCGTCGTGATGGTACTGAATATCGTAATATTTTTGAAGCATTTCCAGAGGTGCAATTTTATGACTACACTAAAGTTCTTGGTCGCAAAACAGGCGACATCCCTAACTACCACCTTACATTCAGCAATGCCGATGGTAACATTAATGATGTTCTTGGTGCTAAGCAAGCTGGATTGAACATTGCAGTAGTTTTCCGTAAAGAGTTGCCTACGACTTATCTCGGTCGCAAGGTTATCAATGGTGACGAGACTGATCTTCGTTTCCTAGATGAGAAGAATGTTATTGTTGGTTTGAAAGCAAAGGGTAAAGCCAAAAAAGACACTTCTGGTTTTGTTGTGTAAGAATTCGGTCGCTGTGTCTACGGTTAAGTCCGTCACCACCGAAAGGCTAATGGGTCGATGCGATCCTGTGGATGCCTTAAATTCCACAAAATGATGCAGTCAGATTTTGCTGGTTTTAGACTATAAAAGAAAACCAGCACCTATTTTTTATAAGGAGTTGTCATGGGTTTGGATATGTATTTGTCAGCTAAGAAATATATGAGCAAGTATTTCGATCCTGCTGATGTTGAACGAATCAAGAAAGTGAATGACATCTTTGGTGTTGTTGGTATTGAAGATGAAGATTATGGTGCTGAAGAAGTGAAATTCCGAGTTGCCTACTGGCGTAAAGCCAATGCCATTCATGACTGGTTTGTCCAGAATGTTCAAGATGGTGTTGATGAGTGCCAAGAGGCATGGGTAAGTCGTGAGCAACTGCAAGAATTGGTTGACATCTGTAAAGCTGTTATCGCAGACATGTCTAAAGCAGAAGAACTGTTGCCGACTCGTAGTGGATTCTTCTTTGGTGGCACTGATTATGATGAGTGGTACAAAGGTGACTTGCAACACACTGCAGATCGTCTAGAGAAGATTCTCGCAGACCCAGCCTTCGCTAAGTGTGATTTTTATTATCAGTCTAGCTGGTAATCCCTTGTCTTTAATTAAACTTTGTAGTATAATTATATTATGCAGATAATTTATACATCAGCGAAGAAACGCAAGACTAAGAAACCTACTGCCAAGCAACGGGAGTTGCAGGCAGAATGGGAGAAGTTGCTTAAGAAGTATGAACCGCAGAAACCTATTAAGGATAAACCTAAACAGGAACTCAGGGATACATACTCACTTGGAAGACCTGCTTGTCGTGAGACACCTAAGATTCCGAGTCTTCCATTTACTGGTGCACCATGCATTAAGAAAGATGCACCAGTTTATACTGGAACGAAAATTAAGGGTATTGGTACCATGCACAAGTCAAACGCTGTGCCAATTTTTAGTGATGAAGAAGCAGTTGCTATTGCAACAATGAGGAGAGGGTGATGAATAAGAGATATCGTTATACTAACCCACACTACAAGAGTATTACATATACTGTAAACGATGGTAGTGGAACTGTGAATATAACTGAATTTCTTAATGAGTTGCATTCTGTTCAGTTGGATTGTATTGATGAAGCACTAGAGAAGTCTGACCTCAGAGAAGCAAAAGAACTGATTGCATACATAAAAGGTAAACTATGAGTGAATTTTGTGTAAAGTGTTCTGAGAAAGAAGCACAGATGGAGTTGCTTGTTAAGAAACATTATGAAGAAATGCAATGTATGAAACAGAAAGTTGAGAAGCTAACACTAGAAGTTGAATCGCTTTCTTTTGATCTTGCATTCTATGAGGGTAGAATCACAAATTTGTCTTGCAATAATAAATAAGGTATAATAATAACTATGAATTGGATTGAACAACGAAATAATCTGTTACTCGAACGAATGAAGTTAGACAGATTTTTTACAATGTTTTTAGACAAGTTCGAACGAAAAATGGATCCAGACAATACGAATACCCCAGTCTGGAAACTTTATAAACAAAAATTAAAAGAATACGATAAGGTTCAGCGTGATATTAAGTCAGCCGAGTATTGGATCAGTAAACAATATGTTTAAAACAGCAAACGAATTCTCTCTTCACATTGAAGCAGTTGTTCGTGAGAAAAGAATCAATTATATGGATGCAGTTCTGGAATACTGTAAAGAAAATTATCTTGAACCAGAAGATGTAGCATCACTAATCAATAAATCTCTCAAAGATAAAATTGAGATGAATTTTAGAGAACTAAATTATCTCCCCAAACAAGCACAACTAGATGTCTGAAAATAAACTAGCTATCATTGCGATTATAGCATTTATCTGCGCACAGCTTACATTTATGTACTGGGCTAAGGACTCTTTTAAAGGACATACAGTCAGATACGACTGCAGTATATCTGAAATTTCTCCAGACTTCCCACCTCAGGTAAGAGAAGAATGTAGAAAACTCCGAGCAAAATATGGACGGATTTAAAGCATACCGTTATTACCTAGCAATTAAACTTCACTTTACTACTGACAAATTCAATGTGTTTGAAAACCGTGGAAATGTTCGTGGTACTCGTGAAGCATTTAATGCTCGTAATGACAGATACATTTTTGAGAAACTAGCTAGACGATTCCCAGAAGACAGAGAGATTATTCAATACTTTGTCTCCAATTTTGCATATGGTCATGATACTGCAATCTATGACGGACAGTCAGCAGATGACAATTACACAGAATGGATGAAGCGAAAACAAGCTATCACTAAAACATTTATTGATGACTTGGCAACTCTCCTAACACACATTGAGCAACAAAAATTAAAGTACAATGCAATTTTTGAATTCACAGATAGTGAGTATCCCGTGGCACTTAAACTATTTGTTGGAGGAAAGATATCGATAGAAACGCTAAGAATTATAGATGACTTCTATCCACTAGTTGATAAGTGGAATATGAATACTTCAATAAAGTATATCTGGCAAGATGAACTCAGACGAATTAAAAAGTTGACTGGGTTTGTTAAATACGATAAAATTAAGGTTGAAAAGATTTTTAATCATTTCTTGGAAGAAATTGCAGAGTAACAAAATGGGTAAGACCTATCACAAGAATTCTCGTCAGTATGACGATGATATGCCTTCTGGTCGTTCAGGCAAACATAATAAGCACTCCAACGGTAAAAAAACTGGAGGTATGAGAACGCTAAATAGTTATGCTGAAGATGAAGATTATTATGATTTAAATGATGATGACTTCGATGATGAAGTCGGTATTGAAGATGATATTCAAATTCAACACAACAAAAATACTTAAATACATTTTTATACAAAGGAAATACGATGGATATTCAAACACTTCGCAAAATGCGCAACTCTGACTTCGGTCAAATCTCCAATGCTTTCGAAAAGATTGCAAATCCCCAAACTGAAACCAAGTCTTATGTGGACGATCGCTTTTGGCGTCTAGAAGGTGACAAGGCAGGTAATGGTACAGCCACAATTCGTTTCCTTCCTCGTGTAGAGGGAGATGAACTTCCTTGGGTTCGTATATTCAGTCATGGTTTCCAAGGTCCAACTGGTAAGTGGTATATCGAAAACTCTTTGACCACTCTAAACGAAAACGATCCTGTTGGTGAGTTGAACACTCAACTTTGGAACAGTGGTTCAGAAGCGAACAAGGAAATTGCTCGCAAACAAAAACGCAAACTATCTTTCATTGCCAACATTCTTGTGGTTAGCGATCCAAAGCACCCTGAGAATGAGGGTAAGGTATTCTTGTTCAAATTCGGCAAGAAAATCTTTGATAAGATTATGGATAAGGCTCGTCCTACTTTTGAAGACGAGAAACCTGTCAATGTGTTTGACTTCTGGGAAGGTGCGAACTTCAAACTTCGCATGCGCAAGAAAGATGGCTACGCAAACTATGACGAGTCTGTTTTCACTGAGCCTTGTGCTCTTGGTGATGACGACCAGATCGTTAGTGTTGCTGGTCAACAACATAAACTTGCAGAATTCCTAGATCGTAAGAACTTCAAGTCTTATGATGAACTGAAGAAGAAACTCAATGAGGTTCTTTCTGGTGATTCTTTTACTGGTAAGTCTGCTGCTCAGATGGCTGAAGAAGAAGATCGTCCTTCTGCGCCAGCACCTAAGATTGCATCTAAGGCTGCACCTTCTCCTAAATCAATGGAAGAAGATGACGATGATGTGATGTCTTACTTTGAGAAGATTGCGCAAGAAGACTAAAATCTAACTGCGAAAATAAGAAAGGGGATCCAAAGATCCCCTTTTGTCGTTTATGCGTAACGAAGTCGTGACTCTTGATACTTAGATCGAGAAGACTCTTGATTACGAATTGGAGAACTAATGAACTCACTCTTTCTATTGACAGTAGTTGGTGCATTAACAACAGTTGTAGTTGAACCACCTCGTTGACCATCAGCTTTTGCTGCTTCATCTGCATTAGCTTTAGAAGCATTAGCCACAGTAGCACCATTAGCTGTCATTGTACCACCAGCTGCAACAAACTTAGTTGCCTCTTCCCATGGGAATTGCTTTAGTGCTTTTAGTTGGTCACCTTTGATCTCACTAAACTGTTTCATCCCTGCAGCGAGATCTTTCATTCCAGTACCAGCTTTACCGATACCTTCACCAGATTTACCAATCTCAACTAGCTGATCTACTGGAGACTTTTGACCAGTGACAGAAGAAAGGAATCCTGTTACTAGGTTAGATAAACCTGCAGCCACATTACCAGCAGCAAATAGTGCCATCGCTGGACCAAGTAATGCTAATCCTCCAGCAACTCCAGCCAATCCTGCAAAACCGATATTTGAAAGTTTCTCAATACCAGCAATGAATGCTTCAAAAGGTTCTTGCATTTCTTGGAAACCTTTACCCACCAACCACACAGCACCACCAAGTAAAGCTAATGCGCCAGCACCTAATGCAGCTGGACCAGCAAATGCTCCAAGCACTGCACCAACTACACCTAAACCAATAATAGCAGCAAACCCCTTACCGATGGTTTCCCATTCTAGATCTGCGAATTCTTTAAATGCTGCAGAGATACCCCAAAGAGATAGACCAAGAACACCCATGGCTAGAGCACCCTTAATAATACTACCCTTAACTTTATCTAAACCGATTGCAGCTAGAACGATACCACCAAGAGCGACTAATCCTTTACCAACATCATCCCATGCCACTTCAGCGAATTCTTGGAATGCTTTTGCAGCCACGAATAATGCACCAGCAACTAGAACGATACCGATACCGAAATCCTTTAGTGCTTTGATTGCTTTACCTGCACCGCCACCACCCATCAAACCACCAAGTAGTCCACCACCCCTTTCTTCTTCCTTAGGTTTTGCTTTCTGATCTGGAGATTCACCACGAGTGTTTTGCTCGATCTTAACTAGAAGATCGTCTTGTTTCTTTTGGTGTTTTTCTGTTTCAATTTCATGTTCTTCACTAGACTCATTATCTGCATGTTGTTGAGTTGGAGACTCTCTTACCAGACTTGCTTTTAAATCACTCTTTGCATATTCGTTAGATAATTGTTCTCTTTTAGAAAGAAGTCGTTTCCCCTCTGCAGTTTTGGCTAACTGAGATTCAGACATTCCAGTATCTTTCTTGAACTGGGATAGCTCTGCTTCATTCTTTTTAATTTCTTTTGCTGTCTTATTAGCAGATTCAAACTTGCCTGCCAGAGTAGCACGATCGTCTTCAGAACCAAGTTTTCTTTGAGTCTGAATAAACTTTTCTTTAGCAATAGACTTATTAAATATACCACCGATGTTAAATGATTTCAGAGCGGTGACCTTTAAAGCAGATAATGAACCAAAATTATCTTTTAGTTTCTTACCCATATCAGAGAAACGATCTCCGATAGATCTGAATGTCTGCATTCCCTTAGCGATGTTTGCGATCGCTTTAGCTTCTTCTCTTCTTAATATTAAGTTTTCTTTAAGTTGATCATTAGCTGCTTTAAGTCTTTGTTTTTCTTGCTCTTTTAATTTTAATTGATTTTCTTTTAACTTCTGAAACTTTTGATCTTGTAGTTGAGAAAGTAGTGCAGCTTTGATATCCTTCATCATGGATGTCTGCGCAATCTGTGCAGCCAACTGTTCTTGGTTGGCTGCAGCTGCACCCATCGCAACTTCTAACTGTTTAATAGCAGTTTCATTGGACTGTGCTTGTTCCTTCAACAGTTTGGCAAACGCAGCACTATCCCACTGATCACCAATACTAACTGTTTGCGTGATAGTTTGGTTTAGCACAGGTTGCTTTGGTGCTCTATTCTGTTTCTTTCTTGACATGCGTTACATCCTTGTTTTGGATTCTATTCTTTTCTTTTCTTCTTCTAAATACTGAATCAACATAAAGACATATATTTCACGCTCGAAAGGTATCATTTCTTCTAGCTCAGCCAGCGAATACTTATGGTATTGCATTAAAGAGAAATTCATTTTATAGAAATTCTCTAAGGTTTCATGGCTGAGCAATACTAGAAAAAACTTTGGATACCCTCCATAGTTCTTTTGTGATGTTTACCACAAACAGGGCAATTATATTCTACATCTTTTCTTAGCTTCGGCATTGTTTCGAAGAAAGATTGTATTTTAAGAAACTGTTCAGAAGACAAATTATTAACAAATGATACTAGTTCTTCTTTTCTCTGTTCATTAGCATAGAATAACTGATCGCCCTGATAGATGTAATCTATAGAAAGAGCGATAATTTCAAATATCTTGTCGAAGTCATTTTCATCTAGACTCTCTAGTTGTTTTAGAACTTCAACAGTTGGGTATTTCATAACTACACCAACATCATCAAACAATTTAAATTTATTAGTATGTCCCTCACCAACTTCAACATTAATGCTATTGATATCAAGAGTTATTTTTGTTTTAGCTTTTTCGTTATCTGCTCCATGGTCTTCATCGCATGGTAGAAATAAGTCAATAGTCTCTCCAACAGACTTACCACGAAGTTGGAGGAAAATGTATTCTAAATCAAAAATAGCAAGTTTGTTAATATCAATGTTATCTTGAACACAGGACTTAATAACACTTTTTAGAGTGTTAATCATTACCTGTGTATCTTCAGATTGTTGGGCGATCAAAAGAGCCTTTTCCTCTTTAATGAGGAATGGGCGGAATTTCACAGTCGCTCCTGTCGATGGCACAACCAGTGAGTAGGTTGGCGTAGACATCATAGGTAAAGCCATTATTATTCTCCTTTAGACATATTCTTAATTAACTTGTTCAAATCAGCAGTGCTACCTGTAAAGATAACATTGTTATTCGTCACTTCTTTTCTGGATCCTTCTTTAGGTGCGTCCAGTTTTTGTTTTTGTTGATGTAAATCTAATAATTGTTGATTTATATCAGCTAACTGTTTCATTAGATTTCCAACAACCTCGATTGCTCTTGGATGTTCAGATTGTTGAGCCACTGCCAGAGCAGTTTGTAATGCAGCTTGACCATCTAATAACAATAAACGAAGATTGTTTCTAGCGTGGTCATAATCATCCTCGATTTTAGTTGAAGCTGGGGTTATAACTTCACCATCAGCGGTGATCACTTCAGTGGCTTTCATCGGTTCAATACCGAATTCAGCAGATAACGATTCATCAGTTTTCATTAATCATTCCTAGTATTACGATAAGCTGGATCTTCAGAATTACTATTTATTGGCATCTTTGGAGTTGGTGGAGGTGTAGTGGGTATAGGAGTGGAAGATAATGCTATCTTTTCCTGTCCTCTACTCCAAGCAGCAATACCTAATATGGCACCCATTGCCATATGAAATAGTCCAGCACCTTTAAGTGTTAAAGGATCCCATTGGCTCGTTACTGTACCGTCTGCATATGCTTGTAGTACTGACCAGCCGATGGGAAAAACTGCGAAATCCAGAATACAAATAGCCATATAAGTCCAACCCATAGCTGGACGCCATTTGCTATTCATCCAAGATTCTTGATTCATTATTTTCTTAGACTTCCTAATAGACCTGGAATCTTTGTGACACCATAAGTCATGGCACCACCAGTAACAGCATTACCCAATCTGTCTCCAAGAACGCTATTTAAACCAGACTGGAACTTATTAAAGTTCTGAGTGAACTTATCAATTAAACCATTACCAATCTTATTACCATCACCATCAATAGTCGATACGGTAGTTGATTCCCAATACTTGTACTGGATACCAACTTGAATTCTCATAACATCTTTGTTTGAGTGATCCATTTGAACGCTGGAGATAGATTTTGGATAGCACTCGTATAGAGTCATCTGATAACGAGTATTATCATTTATGTCCTGAACCTCAATAACCATATTGGTTGTATATGAGTCGTAGTAATTGAATGTTCTAGTCACTGGATCTTGGATAGCTTGTTGCCATTGGTCAAACAGATACTTGACCTGCATATCTTTGTCGACATAGAAAGTCATAGTTATCTGGTCGTATAACTTTTCATAAGGAACTTCTCTAAATTCACCGAAAGAACGATTTTGAACAGTAGAAAAGTTAGCACCTGGAAGTTGCACTTGCTCGCAGAATAGAAGAACTTTCTGTAGAGCAGAATAGTCGCTAATACCCATAGGTGTAAACATAACAGCAAAACGATTAGACCTAGCCAACGCTCCAGTTTTAACCTGAGAGACGAATTGGTTAATCGGCTTATTTGCATTAGCCTTTTTGTCTGGTCCACCACCAGTTAGGTTATTTAAAAATGGTACGCTAAATGCCATTATGCTTTCCTTATAATTTTTCTGGATTCAGCCCAAACTTCTTGTTTAGATGCACCAACGAATCTCTCAACAGGTAATAACATAGCAGTTGCCCAGTCTTTAGACTCTACCTGTCTGAATTGAGTTCTAACATGACTAAGTAAATACTGCTTCACACAAGGTTGTGCTGCTTTATATCTTGAAACACCATCAATAATCTGCCAAGAATACTTTAATCTAGTAGTCTCGTCTATCCTGTTGTTACTCTTAAATACCAGTAAGTTATCCAGTAATACGATTCTAAGCTGGTATGGTAAATAGTGCATATTCAACCCGATGAATCCATCTGGAGTTTTGGAGAACGGGAAAACCAGTGGAAATCTATCGTAGTATGGAAGTTCTTTCTTTAGCTTTGGATCATATCCGAACATATACAAATGTCCTGGCATAATTCTTGTCACCAGTTGCTCTGGATTACCATTGAGCACTTTTCCTGGGGTGAGTTGTTGCCTCGCCATAGAAGCGACTTGTTTGTCGAACCAACTTCTAGATCTTTTGACTGCAGTCATTAGATCATATTTGTTCTGTTCGAACACATCGAGCATTTGTTGTTTTTTAGCCATATTAGTTATTTAGGTGTTAACCCCAACTCGTGTTCGGTTATTATTTTAAACTCCCATCCACGATCCTTAGCGTATTCTGTTGCAGCAGACCACTTAGCTTGGTTTTTAACAAAAGTTATAGACTCTGTTAGGTATCTTTGAGTTCGTTTTCCTGGGTATACAGGTGGTAAAGTCTGAGACTTTGGTTTAACTTCCACTAAGTATGTTTTACCATTCGATGTCGTTATCTTAAAATCAACAAAATAACGGTGAATCTTGTTGTCTGTTGGACAACGATAAGGGATAATCGTTTCCTCAGAACTCCACTTAACGATAGATGGATTCTTGTCACACCAAGTCGCAAACCTAGTTTCCCAAGACGAACGCATTATGATGTTCGTCGGGTCACCATTGTATTTTTCTGGAAAAACGGGAATATACTTTCTCTTGTGGAACATAAATAAGTAATTAGGGATAAAATCTCAATTATTTAGGCTAAGGACACTAAATGGCTCAGCAAGCAGATGTTCGAAGAGTCGATAACGCTCTCAACCAAACACCCAACGAAAAGACTCAATCACCGAAGTTCACTCCACACCGTGACCTGGGAACAAAGTATAAGATTGACACTAGATCTTACCCTGTTGACTTAATGTCTCCAGATGGAAGATATGGTGGGAACTATGTCGTTTTCTATATTAATGTACCGACTGATTCTAAGTTATTAAAGGGTGAAAATGCAGCTGAGACTGTAGAAGATTACACTCCAGGTGAGAGAGGATTTACTGTTGGTGCCAATTACAGTAAAGCACAGTTAATGGCAGGGCAGACCGCTCTATCTGCTGGCGGAGCTGTTTTGGGTAAAGCATTAGGTGTTGGTGGTGGAACAGCTGTTGCTGCAGGTGCAGCAGTAGTGGGAACTGGTGTTACTCTAAAACAAGCAGCAAGTGCTTCTAGAGCTCAGAAACGAATGAAAGTTGCTATCGCTCTGCATGTGCCAAATCAGCTATCTATTCGCTACGGTGTTCAATGGTCTGAAGAAGACACATTTGCATTATCAGCTGCAGCTACTGCTGGTAAAGAAGTATATAAAGCACTTCAGTCTAAAGGAAAAAACTCTAATGTGTCTGGAGTTGCTGCAGATGTTATCACCAACCTTTCACTATCGAAAGGTCCAAACGCTGGTGCAGTTTCTGCAGCTACTGGTTTAGCAGCAAACCCGAAAAGAGATCAAGTATTTAAGGGTGTTGATTTTAGAACATTCCAGTTCGAATATCAATTCTTCCCAAGAAACGAAGCTGAAGCATTAAATGTCATGGACATCATTTATGACTTTAAACTTCATATGCATCCAGAATACAAAGATTCTAACAGTTTCCTTTATGTCTATCCATCAGAATTTGATATAGTTTACTACACAGGTGGAAAAGAGAACGAAAACATCAATAAACACACATCTTGCGTATTGACTGAGATGAATGTGAATTATACACCAAACGGTAATTTTTCTACATTCCCGAATGGTATGCCAACGCAGATCAATGTAACATTGTCATTCCGTGAACTTGCTCTTATGTCTAAAGAACTTATTAGTAAAGGTATGTAATGTATTTCAAAGAATTCCCAAACACTTTATACGACTTTGATATCACTACAAAAGAAGGTGATGGTAGACAAGCTGTTCTAGAAGCAGTATTGGCTGGCGGTGGTGTATCTGCCGTTAATATTGTAGATGGCGGTAGTGGTTATAAAGCAGCCAATATTGGTTTCACAGAACCTCAGACATCTGGTGTCACTG
>JACCDK011559755.1_pt1 | contig 29000 bp, 27 predicted proteins | sample 7445871 | NCBI WGS metagenome assembly JACCDK01 (sample SAMN15323436, study PRJNA562643) | freshwater metagenome | isolation source: river surface water | place: USA:Blue River Watershed | collected 2017-08-15 | reverse complement strand
GGGTCTGGTTTTCTTGCAACTTCGGTGAATTCAAGATCATTGACTGCATCGCCTCGATAAGCCGGTAACGTGACTCCATCACGAGTTTCGGTATCACTAGATCGTGGCTTCGCGAATTGGCCAGCCATTCTGCCTACTTTTATGACCGGAAGCGAAGAGTAATATTGCAAAATTGCTGCCATCTGCAGGATGGTTTTAATTCGGTCTCGAATCGAATCTGCAGTTGCAGCGACAAAAGTCTCTGCACAATCTCCACCTTGTAGCCAAAATGCCTTACCTTCGGAGGCAAGTGCGATGGAACTTTTTAGGTCATCACACTCACCAGCGAAAACCAATGGTGGAAAGCTCTTTAGCTCTTTGACTGCTTCAGAAAGTTCTAACTCTGGCCAATTTGGTTGCTGTGCTGCAATCAACTTAGGATCAAACAGCGATTCCAAACTGGTCATTAGATTATTCTACTTTGCTTAATCCTTTTGGCGTTGCCGGTTTTTAACCAGAGGTTAAATCACGATCAACCGAAGAAGATTTGAGCCTCTGCATAAAGCTCCGGATTCACAGTTTTTAGAACTCCTGTGGCTGACTCCAGAGGCACTCTCACGATATTGGTGCCATGAAGCGCGACCATCTTGCCCCAATCTCCTTCTGATGCTGCAGTGATTGCATGTAATCCGAAACGGGTTGCTAGGACTCGATCGAATGCAGTCGGAGTTCCTCCCCGTTGAATGTGTCCAAGCACTGAAGTTCGAGCCTCTTTCCCGGTTCGTGTCTCAATCTGCTTTGCCAACCAATCACCAATTCCAGATAACTTAACATGTCCGAATGCATCAAGCGATTGATCTTTGGTAACCATATCTCCATCTTGCGGAATTGCGCCTTCGGCGACCACGATGATCGGTGCATATGATTGTTTAAAACGAGATTCCACCCATTCACATACTTTTTCAACAGAGAATTTAACCTCGGGAATCAAAATACATGACGCCCCACCTGCGATTCCGGAGTGCAGCGCAATCCATCCTGCATGTCTGCCCATAACTTCTACAATCAAAGCGCGATGATGAGACTCTGCAGTTGTATGAAGTCGATCAATTGCTTCAACGGCAACATTAACTGAAGTATCAAAACCAAAAGTGTAATCAGTGTTGTTAAGGTCATTATCGATGGTTTTTGGTACGCCAATAACTTTTACACCAAGTGCATCTAATTTTGTCGCAACACCCAGTGTGTCTTCGCCACCAATAGCAATGAGCGCATCGACACCCATCTTCTCGAGATTTTGCTTGATTCGCTCCACACCATTTTCGATCTTAAATGGATTGGTCCTTGAAGAGCCAAGGATCGTGCCACCGCGCGGCAGAATTCCGCGAGTGGTTTGAATGTTTAACTCCATGGTCAAACCTTCCAACGGACCACGCCAGCCATCTCTAAAGCCGACAAACTCGTGGCCGTACTCTTTTACGCCTTTACGAACTACCGCTCTGATAACTGCATTTAAACCGGGGCAGTCGCCACCACCGGTGAGCACACCAATACGCATGAGAAAGGACTCCAAATAAAATAAATTTTAATTCGATCAATGATGGTCAACGCTGACGGTAGCAGTCTAGCCTTAGCCACATTAATTGACCACTAACTAAAGCAGTGAGCAGCGGAAGGAGCAAAATTGAGCGCTAAACATGGGGCTCCCTTAGTGGCAGGCGTTGATTCATCCACCCAATCAGTCAAAGTTGTGGTGCGAGAACTTGAGAGTGGAAAACTAATTAATGAGTCTAAAGTTTCACATCCAGATGGAACCGAATGCGATCCTAATGAATGGGTGCTGGCCTTAAATCAAGCAATTTCAAAACTTCAGGAATTCAATCAAGTCTCGGCAATCTCAATTGGCGGCCAACAACATGGTGCGGTAGTTCTAGATGAATCTGGAACGCCAGTCCGTAAAGCGCTGCTCTGGAATGACACTCGTTCGGCAAAAGAAGCGTTAGATTTAAACCAAGAGTTTGGCGGTGCAAAAGCTACTGCCGATGCTGTGGGTTCATCTTTAGTGGCCTCATTTACCGCAACAAAGTTGCGATGGATCGCAGACCACGAACCTGAATCCGCCCGAAAAATTGCGGCTGTTTGCTTGCCGCACGATTATCTTTCTTGGAAATTGAGCAAGAGTAGTCAGATATCGAATCTGTTTACTGATAGAAGTGATGCTTCTGGGACTGGATATTTTGATTCTAAGTCAAATGAATATCGTATGGATTTTCTTAAAATAGCGCTACGTGGCCAGAGTGCACTACTACCCAAAGTATTGAAACCAAATGAAGTTGGTGGTGACTTTAATGGCATCCAAATTGCCCCAGGTGCTGGTGATAATGCTGGCGCTGCATTAGGGGTAGGCGCAAAGCCTGGCGATGTTGTGGTCTCGTTAGGGACCTCGGGAACTGCTTTTGCGGTTAGCGAAACTTCTACTCATGATGCAAGCGGACAAGTTGCAGGCTTTGCCGATGCCACTGGTAAATACTTACCATTAGTCTGTACTTTAAATGCGGCTCGAATCTTAGATGCAGCATGCAATCTCCTAAAAATTACTCATCAAGAATTATCTGAGCTTGCACTTAGCGCACCTGCAGGAGCAAATGGGCTAACACTTCTTCCCTATTTCGAAGGTGAACGAACTCCAAATCGCCCGAATGCACGTGGTACTTTAAATGGGCTCTCAATCAAGAACTCAGATCCAGCAAGCATTGCCAGAAGTTACATAGAAGGAATGATCTGTGGACTAACAGATGCAGTTGATGCGCTCTCTCAACTTGGAGTAGCCGTTAACCGAATCTTCTTGGTTGGAGGCGCTGCAAAAAACCCAGCTGTTGCAAAGATTGCTGCAAGTATCTTTGGACGTACTGTTTTAATCCCACCGCCGGGCGAATATGTAGCAAATGGAGCAGCTAGACAGGCTGCTTGGACAGTTACGGGTGAGCTGCCAAATTGGGAAATCGGGAAAATCGAACAGATTGATAGCGTTTCAACTCCAGAGGTATTTGCAAGATATAAAGAGTTAGTAATGAAAACCGAAAATTTCTAAGCGGTTACTCGCACACCTTTACCGACTACCACTATTCCACTCTCAGTCACGGTGAACCTCTGGCGATCCCGGTCGAGATCTACCCCAATTTGAGCCCCATTTTCAATGACCACGCTCTTATCAATAATTGCCCTGCGGATTACAGCACGATCGCCAATTCTGACATTAGGCATGATCACCGCATGATCCACATAAGCACCGCTACCTACAACTACATCGTATCCAGTAACCGTACGACTTAAATGTCCGCCTGCAATTATCGAACCAGCAGCGACTATTGAGTCTTGGGCAATACCGCCTTCAGAGAACTTGGCCGGAGGAAGAGATGGTGGATTTGTAAGTAATGGCCAATCACGATTGTAAAGATTGAAAATCGGATGAACCGATACTAAATCCATGTGCGCATCAAAATAGGAATCGATCGAACCTACATCCCGCCAATAACCTTTATCGCGTGGCGTTTCACCAGGAACGTTGTTATCTGCGAAGTCATAAACTTTTGCTAAACCTTGGGCTGTCAACATTGGAATGATGTTTCCACCAATATCATGCCTGGATTCCAGATTCTCGGAATCTAGAATCAAAGCCTCTTCCATGACCTCTCGTCTGAAAATGTAATTTCCCATCGAAACCAAAGTTAAATCTGGATGGCCAGGCATTGCAGGTGGATTTGCCGGTTTTTCATGGAAAGCTTTTATGGTTAAACCATCAGCAGCTAATTCGATACATCCAAATTCGCTGGCCTCGGAACGAGGTACTCGAATCGCAGCGATGGTGATTCCGGCACCAGTTTGCCGGTGATGTTCGAACATCTGCGCTGGATCCATCCGATATACGTGATCTGCACCAAAGACCAATACATCTCTGGGATTCTCGTCATGAATTAAATTGAAGTTCTGCAAAATCGCATCAGCGCTACCGGTGTACCAGCGAGGTCCTAGACGCTGTTGAGCGGGGACCGGAGTCACATAATTTCCAAGTAAAGTGGACATTCGCCAAGTTGTCGTGATGTGACGGTCAAGTGAGTGGGATTTATATTGAGTTAAAACGGCAATTCTCCGGAAATCGGCATTTACCAAATTAGAGAGTACGAAATCAATCAATCTATAGGATCCGCCAAAAGGAACAGCGGGCTTTGCACGATCTGCAGTTAGCGGCATCAGTCGCTTTCCTTCACCGCCTGCTAGCACTATCCCTAGTGGAAAATCGCGAGATGCCATGTTAAAAGTCTAACCTTCTCGCTGGTGGCGCGATAGCCCTTTTAAAATTAAAGTTCAGTCATGGCAACTGAAAACTCATTGAAAGTTGCACTTATAACCAAAGAATGGCCACCGCAGATTTATGGTGGCGCAGGCGTCCACGTTCTGCAGTTATCAAAAGCGTTAAACAAACTAGATGAGTTAGAAGTTATGGTCCATTGCTTTGGTGGGCCAAGATCTGATGCCCAAGGTTATGAAACTCCAAAGGGATTCGAGAGTTCAAATCCAGCGATTCAAGCGCTGGCAACGGATCTAGCGATAACCGATAATTTAAATGGATTTGATGTGGTTCATTCCCACACTTGGTATGCAAACTTTGCGGGATTTGCAGCCAAATTGCTCTACGGAAGCGCTCACATCGTAAGTGCTCATTCTTTAGAGCCACTAAGGCCATGGAAAGCCGAACAACTTGGAATTGGTTATGAAATTTCATCTGCCATAGAACGAAGTTCATATGAAAGCGCAGATGCCATCATTGCAGTATCTGACGGAATGCGTGCTGATGTAATTAAGGCATATCCGCTAATTGATCCAGAAAAGATTGTGACCATTAGAAATGGTGTGGACACTGATAAGTTTGCGCCAAATAGAGATACCCAAACTCAAAATAAATATGGGATAGATGGTAGATATGCAATCTTCGTTGGCAGAATCACTAGACAGAAGGGCTTGGCTCATCTGCTTCGTGCTTGGAAGAAAGTTCCAGCTGAATATGGTTTGGTGTTAGCCGCTGGTTCTCCTGACGAGCCTGGCATAGGTAAAGAAGTCGCAGATTTGATCTCGGAATTACGAAGTGAAAGATCAAATGTTTGGTGGATTAAAGAGATGGCCCCACATGATGAGTTAACGGCACTTTTGACTGGTGCCGATCTATTTTTATGTCCCTCGATCTACGAGCCGCTGGGTATAGTCAATTTAGAGGCGATGGCTTGCGAAACTGCTGTATTAGCTTCAAATGTTGGTGGAATTCCAGAAGTGGTCGTAGATAATGAAACTGGCAGATTGGTTGATTACGACCCAGATGCAACAGAAAAGTTTGAACAGACATTTGCTTTACAAATATCAGAATTGATGTCTGAACCCGAACTAACTAAAGCTATGGGCAGAGCAGGTCGAAACCGAGCTAAAAATTTCTTCGGTTGGGAGCAAGTTGCCAAAGAGACTATTCAGCTATATCGAAGCGTAATCAAGTAGACTCCGCGTTCTCATGACTCGTAGAGCCTTAGGTCAATTTATTTTGGTGGGTTTTTTATGGGGAGTTCCATATCTTTTTATGCGAGTTGCGGTTCGAGAATTTGAACCTTCTGTGGTGGTCTTTGGTCGAGTACTAATTGGTGCAGCTATTCTCTTTCCGATTGCATTTCATCGTAAAGTTATCGGGATTACTCTAAAAGGTTTCAAATGGATCTTTGTGTATGCAGTTCTAGAGATGTGTGGACCTTGGTACTTGATCACGCACGCTGAAAAAGAAATTAACTCTGGACTTGCAGGACTACTAGTCGCAACAGTTCCGATTTGGTCAACTATCTACGCATCCATGGCCGGAGATAAGTCGGTTTGGCATGCCAAACGATTACTAGGGATCATTATTGGTTTTGTGGGGTTGATTTTGATAGTCGGCATCGAGACTATTTCTGGGAGCTCGGATCCATTCTCAATATTCCAAACTATATTGGCAGCAATTCTCTACTCGACTGCGATGGCAGTTATCTTGCATAAGATGCCAACTGGAGATGGGGTGGCGATAAACGCAATTGCTATGGCGATCACGGCAGTGATCTTTGCACCATGGGCGCTGACGAGTTTGCCAAGTGCTACTCCTTCTATTGAAGCTAGCGCTTCATTAATTGGTCTTGGGGTCTTGAGTACCGGAATAGCTTTTATGGTCTACTTCAATTTAGTAAGAACCATCGGCCAAGCGCGTGGCTCATTAGTCACTTATTTAAACACTGCATTTGCGGTGATCTTAGGAGTTGCAATCCTTAATGAACCACTAACATTTGGAATAATTGTAGGCTTACCATTAGTACTTATTGGATCTTACTTCGCATCAAGAAAACCAAAAGAAATTCAATCTTGATTTAAAAAACCAAGACGTTCTAACGCCTTTGGGTCTCGCTGCCAATCTTTAGAGACTTTTATATGCAAGTTTAAGTAACACTTTGAACCCAGTAACGCTTCGATCTGTACTCTAGCGTTTGAGCCAATCTCCTTTAAGACTTTGCCTTGATGCCCAAGCAAGATTGCCCGCTGAGAATCGCGCTCAACATGTATGGTGGCATGTACATCCACTAACTCTCTGCTTTCGCGTTTAGAGAACTCATCAATAGTTACGGTTATCGAATGTGGCAATTCTTCACGAACCCCTTGAATTGCAGATTCTCTAATCAATTCGCAAATTAACTGCTCTTGAGATTGGTCACTACTTTGATTAATCGGATAATACAGAGGACCTTCTGGTAGATATTTCTTAAAGAGTTCAAGAACCAGATCAACTTGAAATGATTTGATGGCAGATATTGGAATAATTTCATCCCACTCAAATGCGTCTTGAATCTGAAGTAAACGTACAGGTAATTTCTCTTTGGATATTGCATCTATCTTGGTGACCAGGGCAAACTTTTTAGCTCGGCTATCCTTAATCAATTCCAGGATATGTTGATCACCTCTACCAAAATCCTCATTTGCGGGTAGTGTCACCAAGATCAAATCAATATCGTTTAAATTTTCACTGACAACTTCATTAAGACGTTGGCCAAGTAAAGTTCGAGGTTTATGTAGCCCAGGAGTGTCGACCAATACTGCCTGCAAATCCTGGCTATTAACGATTCCGCGGATTGCATGCCTAGTGGTATTTGGATGATGAGAGGTTATTGCAACTTTCTTACCAACCAGGGCATTAATTAGAGTCGACTTTCCGGTGTTTGGACGTCCAACGATCGCTACAAAACCAGATTTCATTGGCGCTATTCTCCCATTAATTCCAATGCATCATTTACGCCACAACAGATAGCGGCTGCGCCTTCTCCGATTAATCTGTGGCAACCTTCAGAAAGTGGCGAGTTAATAGGTCCTGGAATTGCCATGACTACTCTCTGTAATTCTTGGGCATCACGAGCAGTTCGTAATGAACCGGAACGAAACGCTGCCTCTACCACCATTGTGCCTTCGGAGATTGCAGCAATTAATCGATTCCGGTTTAGAAATCTATGAGGTAGCGCTTTCGAACCTGGTAGATATTCAGATAGCAGCAGACCACTCTCGGCGATTTCAGCGAATAGCCTCGAGTGTCCAGCAGGGTAGAGCACATCCAAGCCAGATGCTAAGACGGCAATGGTTTCTCCTTCGGCAATCAGAGCTCCTTTATGAGCAGCTGCATCAATTCCATACGCTCCCCCACTTGTAATCACCCAATCACGATCTACAAAACTTGCAGCCATTTCTGAGGCCACTCTTACTCCATAATTACTGGGATTACGGGTGCCAACAATTGATAGCGATCTTCGATTTAGTAGTTCGGTATTTCCTTTTGTGATTAATGCGATTGGTGGCGCAGGTAATTCATCAAATCTCGAATTAGGAATGATGATCTCAAAGCCTTGACGATGAATTCTGTTAATAACTGATTCGCCATCTGTTTTTAAAATAGTGCTCACATCGTATTGATATTCTCGCTGTCCGCAGAGTTCAATTACTTGGACTGCTCCTTTTTCAAATACCTCTCTTGCCCAGAAAGTCACTCCTGGTTCGATGCTTGCAAGAAGTTGCGCTCGTGCAATCAACTCTTGATCTATTGATGTAGTGAATGCGCTCATTCGATTCCCTCGCGTAATTGATATGCCTGCTTAACTTCATTCAAAGTCGGCCTGGCTACCTGCTGCAGATCTGCGATGGTCCAACTGGTACGAATTACCTTGTGCAAGCCGCGCGCAGTAATCATCTCTTTGTCCATTAGGTCATGTAAAAAATTCATAGCTGCTCGCTCTGGTTTATAAATGTTCCTAAGCGCTCTAGCTGGAATCTCACTATTTAATCTCCAGTTCTCACTTTTGAAACGTGTTGCCGCAACCTGTCTAGCTTGAACTACTCGAGCTCTTATATCTGCGCTACTTTCATTGTTGGTCTCAGCTAATTCCAAGCGGCTGACATTCTCAACATTGACTCGTAGATCGATGCGATCAAGTAGCGGTCCGGATAACTTGTTTAAATATCTTCTGATTTGCGCTGCGTTACATGAACAAGCCCGACCACGACCACTGAATTTTCCGCAAGGACATGGGTTGGCAGCTAAGACCAAGATGAATTGGGCCGGAAATGTTAAATTTCCATTTGCCCGCGAGATTGTGATCTGTCCTGATTCCAGAGGCTGGCGTAGAGAATCTAAAACACCATTACTGCACTCAGGCGCTTCATCAATAAAAAGCACTCCTCTATGTGCCAGGCTACAGACTCCCGGTCTTATCTGATGAGCACCGCCTCCAACCATCGCAATTCTGGTGGTGCTGTGATGTGGGGAGATAAATGGCGCATAAGTGGATAACGGTGGCCGATCGCTATTTGTAATTGAATGTATGGCAGTAACCTCTAAGGTTTCGGATTTACTAAGTGGGGGCAAAATCGATGGCAAGCGCTCTGCAATCATGGTTTTACCAACTCCTGGTGGACCAATCATCAGGAAGTTATGGCCACCTGCTGCCGAAATCTCTGCGGCAGTCCTGGCGTTTCTTTGGCCAGCAACATCTGAGAAATCCAGAGTTTTATCTATTCTCAGTTCATCAGATGTTGAGAGATCGAGTTCAGTTTGTTTGAGAATCTCTCCACTTTTTAGCCAATGCAAGATTTGCGATAACTTTTCAAAAGCGAATATCTCAATCTCAGGAATTAGAGCTGCTTCTGCGAAATTAGCGCTTGGTATTACCGCTTGGCGGATTCCATTTTGATATGCCGTGATTAGGGATGGCAGTACACCTCTGGTATTTCGTAAGTTACCTTCAAGTGATAACTCACCAATAAAAACAATCTGTGAAATATCTGCGATTGGTTCGGCGGCTGCCAATATGGCCATTGCGATTGGTAGATCAAAGCTGCTGCCAGATTTTGGTAACCATGCTGGTAGTAACGAGATGGTCACTTTTCTATTGGGCCAGTTTTGGCTGCTATTTAAGATTGCAGCTCTAACTCGCTCACGTGATTCAACCAAAGTGGTATCTGGTAGGCCAAGTAATGAGAATCCTGGTAATCCATCCGAGATATCAACTTCTACAGTAACAACTTCGCCTTTGATACCGCTTAATGCGATCGCCCTGGTTGTTGCAAGGCTCATAGCACGCCGGTCCGATAATCTATTATTGGGATCAATGAACCATTGAGTGTCACTGCTGCAACGTCGACTTGGTAATCTCTACCAAAATTGTTATTTGTAACTAACCAGGCTAGCGCTAATCGCTGGAGTCGATGGGCTTTCTCTCGGTCAATTGCTTCTAACGGGTGACCGAAAGCATGAGAATTTCTGGTTTTGACCTCCACAAAATGGATCTTCCCCGAAGGACTTTTGGCGATTAAATCGAGCTCACCTCCCTTGATACGCCAATTCCGATCAAGTATTTGAAAACCACGCTCTTCCAGATATTCCGCGATCGCATTTTCACCAATAGTTCCGATAACTTGCTTATTATTTTTCATCATTGGCCAAAGATAAATTTGCCAATGGCGGCAATGTTTAATTAATCCACAGATACTTAATTTAGAAGTTTTGCAATGTTGGAATATGAGCGCCTGTGGATTTTGCTGACTCCCAATTCATTTAACGCTTTAGTATGAGCGGCGGTTATATAACCCTTATGTTTAGCCAATCCATAACCTGGAAAATCCAAGTCGAGCTCTGCCATTATTCGATCTCTAGTAACTTTCGCAATCACAGATGCCGCGCTAATTGTTGGTGCAATTTGGTCGCCTTTCCAAATAGCCAAACTCGGCATTGACAGTCCAGCTATCGCATAACCATCCGTCAATACATAGGCAGGGGTAATTTCTAAATTTTGGACTGAACGACGCATGCCATCTAAATTTGCATTATGCACACCTCGTTGATCTATCTCTTCCGGAGAGATAATTACCACCGATATCGCTTGCGCTTGACTTTGAATATTTGGAAATAGTGATTCTCTCTCTGCTTCGCTTAATTCTTTAGAATCACGCAATCCGTTTAACTCAGTAGCACCAAGGTCTTTTAAAATCACGCTGGCGATTACCAATGGACCAGCACATGCTCCTCGCCCTGCCTCATCAACTCCAGCTATAGGAGCGAGCCCGGCTTTTATTAAAGAAGTCTCAACGAAGGACATTAACGCGATCCAATAACTTCGCGTTCTTAAAGGGCCAAATTACCGCTACTACTCTGCCAACTACATTTGATTCTGCTACAAAACCTTTATTGATATCGTCTTGATGATAGCGAGAATCTGCAGATGCGCTTCGATGATCACCCATGACCCAAAGTTTTCCATCCGGAACTGTTACATTAAATTTCATCTCGCTTGGGGTATTACCTGCAAAAATGTAAGGTTCGTTGATCTCTTTGTTATTAACCAATAACTTTCCGTTTTCAGCGCAACATTGAACGTTGTCGCCACCGACGCCAATCACTCGTTTTACTAGATATTGTTTAGTTGGATTTGGCAGTATGCCAACGGCAACTAAGAGCTCCTTAGCTTTTGTAATCAGTAAGTTTTCCGAGGCTTGACCATAGTTTGGTAGCCAATTGGCTGGATCTCTGAATACGACTACATCCCCGCGCTTGATATCTCGACTTACAAAAGGGATCTTATTAACTGCAACCCGATCATTTACCTGAAGGGTGTTCTCCATAGAGCCTGAAGGGATATAGAAAAACTGTACGAAGAAGGTTTTGATTATTAATGAAACAATGACTGCTACTGCAAGCAGCGCAGGAATTTCGCGAAGGAAAGATCCTTTGCGAAACAATTACTTAGCTTCTTCTGCGTCCGCTGCTTCTGGAGCCGCTGCCTGCGCAACTGGAGTTTCGACTTCCGCAACCTCTGTGGCCGCTTCCGACGTCACTTCAGCTGAAGCTTCTGGCGAAACCTCTGCTTCCTGAATTGGCTCAGAATTGACTTCAGTTTCGACAATCGGTGTAGAAGTGATTCCATCGCCATAACCTTCAACGCCATCACGCTTCTCTTTGATCTTCGAAGCTTTTCCTCGTAAATCACGAAGGTAGTACAACTTTGCGCGACGAACATCGCCCTTCTTGATCAACTCGATTTTTTCGATGACTGGAGTATGAACTGGGAAGGTACGTTCAACACCCACACCATATGAAATCTTGCGAATAGTAAAAGTTTCGCGGACACCATCGCCTTGGCGACGAATTACGATTCCTTGGAAAACCTGTAAACGACTCTTGTTGCCTTCAATAACACGAACGTGAATCTTTAGTTCATCGCCTGCGCGAAACTGTGGGATATCTTTGCGTAGGCTCGCAGCATCTAGCGCATCTAGAACGTTCATGGTTGCTCCTAAAAAATCTTAAGTGGCCGAGGGCCGAGGGGTAATCCTGCCACATCAGCCTATTACGCTCAAATCAGAGTAGGTTTTTGGCTAATTCTCCATGTAAATAAGGGCCAGCTGCTATCACCAATTCTCCATGAACTGAAAGCGTTGCCCCAGCCTCAGTAGCGACTAGACCTGCTGCCGCCAGATCCCATTCATGTAAACCAATCTCGTAATAACCATCGACAATTCCTGATGCAACATGGCAGATATCAATTGCCGCAGAGCCATTTCTTCGGTAATCACGTATCTGCAAAATTAATTTATTAAATTGCTCCACTTGAATTTCACGCTGTTCTTTGCGATAGGCAAATCCCGTGGCAATCAAAGCTCGGTTTAATTCAATAGGATCATTACAATTTAATCGTTTTCCGTTTAGAAATGAGCCACCTTTCCTGCTTGCGGTGTACAAAGAATTGATAGTTGGCGCATAAACTACACCGACACATACTCCATCGGCGTCTTTGATTGCGATGCTGATAGACCAACCATCCATGTTGTAAAGATAATTAACGGTTCCATCTATCGGATCAATTACCCAGGTATATCCGGACTTGCTTGGCCGATCGCTACCTTCTTCACCGATAATTCCATCTTCAGGTCGGGCAGCTAAAATCGCATCCACAATCAACTTTTCGGAAGCTCTATCCATTTGAGTGACGATATCAATATCGGAAGTCTTGGTATCTACACTTAAATTTACGGGTCTAGTTAATAGTAATTCTCCGGCGCGCTTTGCGATGTCAATTGCTAAAGTTAGCAACTCGTTCATGACTAAAGGGTACTGCAATTCACTGCGCAGTAGATTAGGCTCTTTCTATGTTCAGCAATTACCGAAGCATTTTCGCAATTAAAGGTGCGGTCCGCTTCTCAATTGCCGGTTTTGTCGCACGTATGCATCTCTCCATGGATCGCCTAGCGCTACTTTTGATAGTCGTTCATGAAACTGGTTCTTATGCTCTAGCAGGTTTAATGGTGGCAACCGCATCAGTTGTAATCACGATTTCTCAACCATATTGGTCTCGAGCGGCTGATAATTTTGGTCAAGGACGTGTTCTATACATAAACACGATCTTACGATTCTTGGGTTTTTCAATCTTTATTTTTCTAGTGCATTATCAATTTCCTGTTTGGAGCTGGTTTCTCTCAATTATTTTTGCTGAGTTGAACACCATCAGCGCAGGTGGGTTGGTTCGTCGACGTTGGATTTATGTAATACCAGATCACAGTTTAAAGACCACCGCGTATTCTTTTGAAGCGCTCGTTGATGAGATTATCTTTGTATTTGGCCCATTGATTGCAACATTCTTATCAACTTCAATCGCTCCAGAGGCTGGTTTAATCGCTTCAATGATCTTTGTGGTGATTGGACAACCTGCACTAGCGCGGCAAAGGGATACAGAACCACCAGTAAACCAAGTCCAAGTAAGAAGCGAAGTTTCGATTATTAAGAGAAAGAGTGCACAAGCAATCATCTTGCCAATTTTCTTTGTCGGCGCTTACTTCGGATCAATTGGTATCTGCGTAGTCGCATTCATGAACTCCATCAATAAGCCAGGACTTACAGGACCGATACTGGCAGTCTGGGCATTGGGCAGCGCTACAGCTGCGTTATTTAATGGAACGATTAAATGGCGACTAAGTCACGGACAACTCTTCATATATTTTCTCTTATTTTTATCGGTTACTTCGCTCGGATTCATCTTTGCGGATACCGCAACTGAGCTAGCGGCAGTTCTTTTTCTAAATGGGCTTGGTATCGCACCACTTTTAGTTACCGCGTATGCTGTTATGGAAGATGAAGTATCTCCAGATGAATTGACCGAAGCTATGACCTGGGTTATAACTGGAACCCCAACCGGTGGCGCTATCGGTAGCGCAATCGCAGGCCAAGTAATTGATAACTTCGGCACATCGCAAGGTTTCTTGATACCAGTTCTCGCGCTTTTTATCGCAAATTTAGCGCTGCTTCCTTACCTTAAGGTTTGGATTCGGCTACGCTCCCGCTCATGACGGAGCTGCGCGTAACTGGTCGAAGCGAAGATGGCACCCATCTACTTCTTACTGATAACGATGATCGCGAGTTTACGTTAAGAATTTCAGATAACTTAAAGGCAACCATAAATCAGCCCCGATTGGCTTCGGTATCAACTGATTCACCCGAACCAACCATCAGCGTAAAAGAGATCCAAGCCAGACTTCGTGCCGGTAGTTCGATTGAAGATCTAGCAAGAGAAGCTGGCTGGTCATTCGACAAGGTTGAGCGCTTTGCTGGGCCCATATTGCAAGAGAGAGCTTACGTATTAAGTGTCGCAAACAATGTAACCATTAAAAACAGTAGCGCCAGAGATGCAAATACCTTTTTAGAAATCGTCAGCAAGAAACTTTCGGCAAATGGAGTAAGCGCAGATTTGCTTGAATGGAATACCCATCGTCGTGATGACGGCCAATGGGTAATCAGATTGAAGTACCCTACAAGTAACCCCGGATATGAAGGTCGTGGCGAAGCGGTTTGGTTCTTTGATATGGCTACCCGCACAATCGTCGCTGAAGATGAAGGCGCATCATGGGTTATGGGAGATAGCGCATCAATGTCTCGAGTTAATGAGCCGGAGATAAATCATGGGCTTGTTTACACAAATAACAATCCAACAGTGACAATAAACTCAGCTCCTACCCCTAGGCTTTCGGTGATCCGCGAAAATGAAGATCAAGAGGATGGCGTCAAGAAGAGAGCTTCAGTTCCGTCTTGGGATGAAATTATGTTTGGAACTAAGAGCACTTCCGATAACGAACCTAGAAAAGACTAAATCGCTTACCGATTACTAAGTAAATCTGTAGCAAATCTGTAGCAAATCTGAACTAAATAACAATTTGCATTAGTGGGACGCTGGTCTCCACGTCAGTCAATCCACCGTGATGTCCGACCATCGCGCTTTCTAGCTTCTCTCGCGCCGGATCAATCAAAATTACATTCTGGTTTGCAATTACTACCAAATCTCCTAATCGTTCAGCAAAATTGTCTGGCATTGGTTGACCAAATAGATCACTAGAAATCGCCTCTTGCTTTGTGTATACGCTTGCACGGTCACTTAATTCACTGCGCCAAAGATCTGCAATCTCCTTAGAGATTTCGGGTCTAGTTAGGTAAATGTGTCGGGCCCTTGGTTCACCTGCGATAGTTGCTAGCTCAGTCATTAGCAAGTTATCTCTTCCGATGACAATTTTCTCCCCAGCATTTAACATGCCGTGATCTCCGGTAATCCAAAGCCTTGTTCCAGGTGGTAACTTCTCGCGTAACTGGCCTATCAAATTATCGATCATCTGCAGCGCTTCTAGCCATTTTTCAGATCCATATCCTGCAACATGACCAGCGACATCTAAATCATTTACATATAAATATACGAAACTTGGGCGATTATCTAATGCATTCAGAGTTTCAGAGACTAAATCTGGATAGAGATTAGCGCCTCTATATTTTGCACCTCTAAACGCGGCCCTGGTAAAACCCGTCCCTTCATATCTTTTTGCTGCGATGTGATAAACATTTACACCACTTTTATTGCCAATTTCAAAGAAAGTCTCTTTGGGTTGCCAAATTTCTGGGTCAACACGTTCATCCCACTTCAGCGCATTTAAAATTCGACCGCCTGAATTTGGAACTCTCACCGTATATCCCAACATTCCATGTTCGTTGGGCTTAGCACCTGTCATCAGCGAAGTTAACGAAACCGAGGTAGTACTAGGAAATGGAGTTGTAACATCACCAAAACTCTTACCACTTAAGAGATTCGGAAGTATCGAAGAAAAATCATCAATCGCATCTGCGCCTAAACCATCTACAAGCAACAAGACCTCTCGACCAGATTCTGATTTGCCTAAACGTGCTTCGTACTGAGATAGCCCGAGACTTGCAAAAATTGCAGGAGTTATCTCGCACAAATTCATGGATTTATTCTTTCACTAATCCTGGCGTAAAATCGTTTTATGAACTTCTCCCCTGAGGTAGCAAGCGCGATCAAGTCTGGCGCACCAATTGTGGCTCTTGAATCTACGATTATCAGCCATGGGCTACCCAGACCTACCAATCTGGAGGTCGCAATAGAAGTAGAGGAGATCGTCCGCGAGAATGGAGCGATACCTGCCACGATTGCAATAATTGACGGCATCGCCTGCGTTGGATTAACAGAAGTTCAGTTGGAATCCATTGCAAATCGTGATGATGTAATCAAAGCATCCACTAGAGATTTGGCAATATCGATGGCTAAGAAGCTATCTGCTGCCACAACCGTGGCTGCCACTGCACATCTTGCTGCCAAGGCGGGTATTAAAGTTTTCGCAACTGGCGGTCTTGGAGGTGTGCATAGAGGCGCCAAAGAATCATTCGATGAATCTGCGGATTTAACTGCACTATCTAAACTAGATATGGCAGTGGTCTGTGCTGGCGTTAAGTCAATTCTTGATGTGGCTGCAACTTTGGAGCGGCTTGAGACTTACGCAATTGGAATCGTAGGTTACAAAACCAAGCGTTTCCCAGGTTTCTATTTAACTGATTCTGGTTTTGATTTAGAGTATCAAGTTGATAGCGCTTCTGAGATTGCCAAGATAATTCACGCTAGAGATGAGATGGGAACTTCTAGCAGCGCACTGATCGTGGCTAACCCAGTTCAGAATCAAATGGAAAGAGCATTACACGATCGCCTCCTAGAGGGTGGATTAAAAGCTGCTAAAGAGCAGAACATCCATGGCAAAGAGACCACCCCATTTCTACTTGAATATTTTCACACAGAGTCAAACGGCGAATCACTGAGAGTTAATATCGATATCATCAAAAGAAATAGTGCGTTAGCTGCGCAGATTGCCGCTGCATTATGAAAAAAATCCTCTGTTTGGGTGATGTTGCTCTCGATGTAATTGCGCAATTAAAAGAGCCAATTAATTACGGAAACGATACTGCCAGTCGAATCTCGACTCACCCAGGCGGTCAAGCTGCAAATGTGGCAACTTGGATCACCAGAACCAACAACAAAGCAGTAATTGTGGCGCGCGTCGGCAATGATCCTGTGGGTTTTGCATTAGTTAGCGATTTAGATAAGTACGGTGTCGAGCATCATGGGTTGATGAACTCTGGTCGGCCCTCTGGTGTCGTGGTAATTCTTGTTGACTCAAATGGTGAGCGCACGATGTTTCCAGATAATGGCGCGAACGCTGACTTAGAGGTATCCGACTTACCTGCTCTAGACGATATCGATGCTGTGTTTCTATCGGGCTATGCGCTACTTGATTTTAGATCCCGCGATGCAGCTCTTGGCATGATCAAGAAATTTAAAGAGCGGAATATCCCAATCTTTTTTGATCCAACCACTACCGGAGCTATGAAAGTGGTACCCAAATCTGAAATCCTGGAGTGGGTAGGAATGATGGATGGCATCTTGTTAAATAACGAAGAGGCCCGCTATCTTGGAGAATCAAATGACTTGGAGGAAGCCGAAGAGAATTTATTGAAGCGCACACCGTTGGTTGTGATCAAACTTGGTTCTCGAGGAGCGACCGGAATTTTCAAAGATCAATTTGCCAAAGTTCCTGCTGTTACTACCAATGTGGTCGATACCACTGGAGCTGGCGATTCTTTCGCAGCAGGATTTATTCCAAAATGGCTTGAGAAAAATAATTTGGAAGAGGCTCTAACAGCGGGTACAACTCTTGCCGCAAAATGTGTTGGCATCGTTGGGGCGCGCCCTCCCCTGAATTAGCGTTAATTATTGGCAGAATTCCTGCCTATGGCATCAACAACTAAAAGTTCAGGTAGCGGAAAACAAAAAGGTAAAACCACCGGACCAAAACCAGGTGAACATCCGGGTCGAATAGTCGATATTGATGTTGCATCTGAGATGTCCGAGTCCTTTTTGGAATACGCATACTCGGTTATCTACTCTCGCGCCCTTCCTGATGCACGTGATGGTCTAAAGCCCGTACATCGTCGAATCTTGCATCAAATGTCTGAGATGGGTCTTCGCCCTGAACGCGGACATGTAAAGAGTGCACGTGTGGTCGGTGAAGTTATGGGTAAGTTGCACCCACATGGCGATGGTGCGATTTACGATGCACTCGTCCGTATGGCGCAGAATTTTTCAATGCGCCTGCCACTAATCGACGGCCACGGAAATTTTGGTTCATTAGATGCCGGCCCTGCTGCAATGCGATACACCGAAGCTCGCTTGGCAACACCGGCAATGGCGATGGTTGCCGAAGCTGATGAGAACACCGTGGATTTTGGCCCAAATTACGATGGCCAATTAGCTGAGCCATTGGTATTGCCAGCAGCATTTCCAAATTTGTTGGTAAACGGTGCAACCGGAATTGCAGTTGGTATGGCCACCAACATGGCTCCACATAATCTCTCCGAAGTTGTCTTGGCCACCAAGTATCTGATCGAGAATCCAAAAGCCACAAATAAGCAACTCATGAAGTTTGTTCCCGGCCCAGATTTTCCAACGGGTGGAGAGTTAGTTGATATCGAAGGAATAACTGAGGCCTACACCTCAGGTAAGGGTGCATTCAAAATCAGAGCTACGGTCGAAATAGGTAAAGTTTCATCAAGGAAACAAGGAATCATCGTCAAAGAACTTCCATATAACGTAGGACCAGAGAAAATCGTTGAAAAGATTGCTGAAGTAGTAAAGAGTAAGAAGATTCAGGGTATCAGCGATATTGTCGATTTATCAGATGGAAAAACGGGCACTAACGTAGTCATCGAATTAAAAAATGGCTACGAACCAACTGAAGTACTAGAAAAACTTTACAAATTGACACCGATGGAACAACAGTTCTCTATCAACGCAGTGGCCCTAGTCAACGGTAAGCCACAACAATTAGGACTGAAAGATCTATTGCAGGTGTTCATTGATCACCGAATCGAAGTGGTTAAACGCCGTTCGGAATTTAGAAAAGAGAAGGCGGAGGCCAGGTTATCTTTGGTCGATGGCTTGCTGAAAGCAATTATTGATATCGACAAAGTAATAAAAATAATCCGTGGCTCCGAAGATGCAGCAGCCGCAAAAGACGCATTGATTAAGAATTTCAAATTAAAGGAAGAACAAGCTATTTACATATTGGATATGCCGCTTCGGCGTTTGACCAAAATGAGTAAGTTAGAACTCGAAACCGAGCAGAAGGATCTAAAGAAGACTATTTCAGAGTTGACTGCGCTACTTAAGAGCGAGGATGCAATCAAAGTTAAGGTTGCCGAAGAGGTCACAGAAGTCGGTAAAAACTTCGGATCTCCAAGGCGTAGCAAGATCTCTGCTTAAGAACGCTTCCTAGTCCCATCGTCTGAAGCAAGTCTCTGTGAGAAATAGATCGGAATTATTGAAAGGATTACTAAAGTAGCAGCGACTACGTTAACTATTGGTGCTTGATTAGGCCTAAATAGATTTTGAAAGATCCATATAGGCAAGGTGTTCTGTCCGGCACCAGCGGTAAAAGTAGTCACGATAATCTCGTCAAATGACAGGCCTAAAGAAAGTAAACCGCCGGCGATTAGTGAAGTCCTAATCAAAGGAAAAGTGACCAATCTAAAGGTAGTCCAGCGCGTGGCCCCTAAATCCATGCTTGCCTCTTCGAGATTTTTACCTAATCGACGATATCTGGCGGCCACATTATTAAAGACCACCACAATGCAGAAAGTGGCGTGGCCAACCACAATCGTGAATAAGGTCAATTGACCTAAAAAGTTAGTAAACACATTATTAAGTGCAATACCAGTGACAATTCCAGGTAAAGCAATTGGTAATACAAAAAGTAGCGAGACCGTATCTCTTCCGAAGAATTCGTATCTAGCAACCGCAGCTGCCGCTAGTGCGCCAAGCACCAAGGCGATCATCGTTGCAAATACCGCTACCAATGCTGAGCGGGTTATCGCATCGCGTACCCCTTCGTTATTTGCCGCCTTACTCCACCAGCTAGTTGTGAAACCGCTTGGCGGCCAAGCAAAGCTTGTATTTTGATTAAAAGAATTAATCACAACCAAAATCAAGGGAACATAGATAAACGAGAAACCAAAGCCCATCACTGTCCATAAGGCCACTTTGGCCAATCGAGATATTCTCATAAGTTATCTAACGCTCCACTCTTTCTAATCGCAAAGAGATAGAGCACCATTATTAGCACTGGAATCAACGCAACTGCCGCAGCAAATGGAAGATTTAGAGAGAAATTCTGGTAAACCACGTTTCCAAGCATCTGGAAAGTTCCACCTAAAATCTGAACCGTTATGTAATCACCCATACTCAAAGAGAAGGTAAATATCGATCCCGCAATGATGGCTGGCCAGGTAATTGGTAAAACCACACTGAAGAACGTTCTGCCTGCTTTTGCCCCAAGATCTGAAGACGCATCTAAAAGTGAGTCGGGTAATTTCTCCATTCCAGCGTAGATTGGCAAGACCATATAAGGCAACCAAAGATAGGTAAGGCCGATGATCACTGCAAAGATTCCAAATCCTGGCGAAGTAATTCCGATCGGTTCTAATAGCCAATTAATGAATCCTTTTTCGGGATAGAACATTGTGCGCCAGGCATAGATTTTCACAAGATAAGAAGCCCATAGGGGGCTAATTACTAGCGCCACCATAACTGGCCTAGATTTCGGCTTAGCAATGCGCGCCATGAAGAAAGCCATCGGTATTGCAATCAATGCACAAATCAGTGTTACACAGATGGCTACGAACAGAGTGCGGATAGTTACATTGAAATATGCACGATCCGTGAAAACATCCAAGAAATTCTCTAGAGTGAATTGCCTAACAATCTTGCTAGTAAAAGTATCAATCTTCCAGATTGAAGTTAAGAATAGAGCTGTTAGAGAACCAATGTAGATGACCAAGAGCCAAAGCATGGGCAGTGCAAGTAAGACCAAAACCCGTAGGTTGGGCCTTTGTCGCAAACCTAGCCTTAATTTGGCGTTAATATCTTTGGTTAAATTCACTTTGCTCTCTTAAATAGTCAGATGGGCGCTTACTTTTGGGCAAGCGCCCATCTGATTTCTAATTTACCTGGACTTCGTTATGAATTTCGGAAGCTAGACCAAGCTTTAACCCAATCTGCATATGGAATGCACTTAACATCTGTGCGTCCATCTAGGCAGGCTTCGGTTGGGGTCTTCCAGTAGTAAACATCTGACCAGTAATCAGTCTCTTCTGCGTGGTAAAGCGTGCAGTGATCCTTATTTGCAGTCAGTGCACAGGCCTTGGTATTTGCAGGAGCTTCACCGAAATATTCGGCTGCTTGTGCATTTACCGCAGGGCTGATGATGTGATCAAGCCACTTATAAGCGCAATCTATTGCTTCAGTCTTGGATGAGATCATCCAAGTATCTGACCAACCAGTTGCACCTTCCTTTGGCTTGACCGCGCCTACAGTTGCCTTTTCGCCATTTAATACGTTGGCAATAACCTGCCAAGAGGTACCAACTGTGATGCTGCCACTTTGGACTGCACCGATGTACTTGGTGTAATCAGACCAATATTCAGCAATTAATGGCTTCTGTTGCTTCAATAACTCAAGCGCTGCATCAAACTGAGTTTGATCAAGCGCGTATGGATCAGTAATTCCAAGTTCTGGCTTTGTAGACATCAAATAAACCGCAGCATCAGCAATATAGATTGCAGAGTCATAAGCGGTTACCTTGCCCTTGGCTGGTGAATTTGGCTCCCAAACTACTGACCATGAGGTCGGCGCAGGATTTACCTTTCCGATTGTGTACTGCAAGACGTTAGCGCCACGACCATGTGGTACGCCGTAATTCTTGCCATCAACTGTATTCCAAGGACGATCCTTCAAATTGTCGAAAATATCCTTGTAATTTGGGATCAAATCTAAATTAACTGGTTGCAGATCGCCACCATAAATTAGACGCAATGAAGCATCACCGGATGCAGAGATTACATCGTAACCTCCTGCTTGCATCAACTGAACTGCTTCATCTGATGTGCCATAAGTTTTAACGTTAACTGTGCAACCAGTTGCCTCTTCGAATGGGGTAACCCAGTCGACATTTGGATCTGTCGATCCATCCTCGGCATAACCTGGCCAAGCAAGAACGTTAATTGTTCCTGGCGTATCTTTTACGGGACCTTCGTAAGCGCCCCCCGTTGCATCCTTGCTGGAGCTCGAGCATCCCGCAAGCAGCAATGTACTAGCAGCAAATATCGCTGCAATACCGCGAACTTTATTTCGCACGCTTCCTCCTAATAAATTGCACCACCATGTGCAATCAGACAGTGGAATTTCCACTGTAATCCCATCTTTGGAATGGGAATTCTCTTTTTTGCATTCAATTTCTCAACTCAAATTCATTAATTGGATCCCAACTTAAAGTTATCCGACTATTTCGAAGCGCTTCAATGTCTCTAGAATTCTCTGCAGTATTCTGTTTTAAGGCAACTAAATTGATCCCCAGATCAAGTTGGACTAAGTACCTGGTGGCTGGACCGAGATATTCAACTTCTTTGATCATGCCCGCAGCGCTACGGCCGCTCGCGCTGCCACTAGTTAGCTGGATCTTCTCAGGCCTGACAGTAAAGGTTCCCTCTCTACCAATGAGGGCTCGAGCTGCATCACCACTGATCAAATTTGAGACACCTACGAAATCAGCTACAAATATATTTGAAGGATTTTCATAGATTACCGATGGCTTGTCGATCTGCTGAATTTTTCCTTTATCAAAGACGGCAATGCGGTCACTCATGGTCAGCGCTTCTTCTTGATCGTGGGTAACAAATATAAAAGTTATCCCGACCTCACGTTGCAATTCCTTCAATTCAATCTGCATCTGCTGTCTTAACTTAAGATCAAGTGCTCCCAACGGCTCATCAAGAAGTAGTACTGAAGGCCGATTTACCAATGCTCTGGCAAGTGCCACTCTTTGACGCTGGCCACCAGATAGTTGATTGGGTTTACGATTTTCATACCCGGATAATCTAACTTGATCTAAAACCTTTAATGCTCTTTGACGACGCTCTGACTTATCCACGCCCTTGACGCGCAATCCATATTCGATATTGGTGATCACATCCATGTGTGGAAAGAGCGCGTAATCTTGAAATACAGTATTAACATCGCGATCATAGGCTGGCAAATTGGTGATCTCTCGGCCATTTAATTTGATGGTGCCAGCATCAGGGGTTTCAAAACCGGCAATCATGCGAAGTACTGTGGTTTTTCCAGATCCCGATGGACCTAGGAAGGTTAGAAACTCGCCATCTCTGATGTCGATAGTTACATTATCTACAGCGAGAACTTCACCAAACTTTTTTGATAGTCCTAAAATTTCGACCATCGTGCCACGTTGCATACGCCGAGTATTCCAAGTTTGCCCACAATTGTCAGTAGGAATTTGGAGAAAAGCGCTTAGGCGTCGATACGGTCGCGATCAATATCGGCAGTTGAGATAAAGTCCTTTCGGGGTCCAACCTCATTGCCCATCAATAGCTCAAACATCGCCTCGGCAGCCTGGCCATCCTTAATTGTGACTCTGCGTAGCGTGCGGTGGTCTGGATCCATAGTGGTTTCTCGAAGCTGATCAGCATCCATTTCACCAAGACCTTTATATCGTTGAATTGGCTCCTTCCAACGCTTTCCCTGTTTCTTTAAATCCGCAGTAATTTTCTTCATTTCATCATCACTGTATGTATAGATAACTTCGCCTTTTTTCCCGCCGCCACCTAGAACTTCAATGCGATGAAGTGGCGGAATTGCGGCAAATACTCGTCCAGCATCAATTAACGGCCGCATGTAGCGATATAAAAGTGTTAAAAGCAAACATCTAATATGTGAGCCATCAACATCGGCATCTGACATCATGATGATACGTCCATACCGAGCTTCGTCTAATTCAAAAGATTTTCCAGATCCTGCACCAATAACTTGAATTATCGAGGCACACTCTTTGTCATCTAACATCTGTGAAAGCGACGCTTTCTGGACATTTAAGATTTTGCCACGTAGCGGCAGAATTGCTTGGAACTCAGAATTACGCGCTGCCTTGGTGGTGCCAAGCGCAGAATCACCTTCTACCAAAAATAGTTCGGTGCGATTTACATCCTCTGAGCGGCAATCAGCCAATTTCGTTGGTAGTGATGACGATTCAAGAGCGTTCTTACGACGCTGCAGCTCCTTATGAGTACGTGTTGCGATACGAGTACGTGATGCATTTACTATTTTTTCCAGTACTAACTTGCCATTTGCCTTATCAATACGTTTTGAAGTGCCGAAGAAAGCTTTTAGACCATCCGCGACCACTTGTCCGACGATTTTGATGGCTGCATTTGTACCAAGCACCTCTTTGGTCTGGCCTTCAAATTGTGGTTCGGTCATGCGCACAGTTATTACTGCAGTTAAACCCTCGAGCACATCATCTTTGATGACATCAGCTTCATTCTTCTTCAAAATACCAGCAGCTCTAGCGGCATCGTTTATTACTTTTGTAATTGATCTTTCAAAGCCTTGGACATGTGTTCCACCCTTTGGCGTGGCAATAATGTTCACAAAGGAGCGCAAAGTGGTGTCGTAGCCATTTCCCCACTTAAGTGCGATATCTACCGCCATCTGGCGTTGAACGTCGGTAGAGACCATATGCCCCTGATCATCTAATACCGGAACGGTCTCTTCGTAGTCTCCGCTGCCACCAATTCGAATTACATCTCCTACTGGGTCATCGGGCTGAAGATAGTTGCAATACTCTGAGATTCCGCCTTTATGAAAGAAGCTCTCCGATTTTCCAGACTTGGTTCGACGATCGTTAACTATCAATGTAAGGCCAGGAACCAAATAAGAAGTCTGGCGAGCGCGCGCATAAATGTCTTCCATGTCGAGCTCGGCATCTTTCATAAAAATCTGGCGATCTGGCCAGTATTTGACTCGAGTTCCAGTTACCTTCGAAGAGATCTTTCCAATCACCCGCAAACCTGATTGTGATGAGAATGGCGCTTTAGGCCCATCACCATCAAACACACCGGCAACACCGCGTTGAAAACTCATCCAATGAATTTTGCCGCCACGATCTACTTCTACATCAAGTCTTGAGGAGAGCGCATTTACGACTGATGCTCCAACACCATGTAATCCACCCGATGCGGCATATGAACCTGAACCAAATTTGCCACCGGCATGAAGTTTGGTCATCACAACTTCTACGCCAGTTAAACCCGTCTTTGGCTCTTTATCTACCGGTATTCCACGACCATCATCATGGACTTCTACTGAGCCATCTGCTTCTAAATTAATTTCAATTTTCTTGCAGTGCCCTGCTAAAGATTCATCGACTGCATTATCGATAATCTCCCAGAGACAGTGCATCAAGCCGCGCGAATCGGTCGAGCCGATATACATGCCGGGGCGCTTTCGAACCGCCTCTAGCCCTTCTAGTACCGCTAAATCCTTCGCGGTGTAACTGGACTCTACCGAGCGATCGTCTGGACCATCATTTAGACCTTCTTTGGATGCCACGACCGCGAAAAATAGCGAACTATTTGCAGGTAGAGGCTTAAGCGCGCCGCCCCAAAGCAATCCAATCTTTCAAATATTGAGAAATCCCAAAAAATCAGTAGAAATCGTGACCTGACCCATAAATTTTTGCCAAATTCCCTGCGCGGAAATAAAAGTTATGCTTTCATTGTTCCCAATGCAGGAAGCCTTACAGAGGAAGCTTTGCAGAGAAGGCACAGAAAAGGAACGCAAAAGAGGGGAAGTAAGTAGATGACTATGTCAGATCAAGTTCTACTAGAACAGACTCCACTTCGCGCCGTGGATCGTTGCGATCGTTGCGGCGCTCAAGCCTACGTCCGCGCTACCCTACTAAACGGTGGAGAACTACTTTTCTGCGGCCATCACGCAAAAGAATATGCTGAGAAGTTAAAGACTGTATCTGCAAAGATCCAGGATGAGACTTCAAAGATTAATTAACTTTTACTTCTACTTCGCCCAAATCAGAAATCTTAACTTTATACGATCCTGTTTTCATAGCTATCCCATTTGTTGCTGAGCCGCTGAATATGATCGAACCTGCGGATAGAGTTACTTGGGCCTCTGCCAATTTCTTTGAGGCATTCACAAGTGCCACCCAAGGATTACCAGCTATAGAAGTTGCACTGACCGATTGTTTGAGAAGATCATTTTCATAAATTTCAACAATTGTCTTTGTTAAATCAATGCTGCCTGAGTCAACCCAATTTCCAATAACAAATCCCCCTGCACATGCATTGTCAGCTACGGCATCGTCAATGTACGGATCAATGGCACCGTATCTACAATCAAAGATCTCTATTCCGGGTGCAATTTCATGTACATAGTCCAAGACCTCTTCTAGAGAAATTGCACGATCAAGGTCTTTGGCAAGTTTAAAAACTATCTCTGCCTCTGCGATAGGCGAAATATAATCAGATAGCTTCATTTGATTTGAAATTTGCATGGCGTTTGTGAGAAATCCAAAAATCCCTTCATATTGTTTTTCATCAGATTCACTCTTTAATAGCGCACCACCAAACTTGATGCCTGCCAATTCTTCGCCATTTGCTAATCGATTTTCTAACGCTCGCTTTCGGATCTCAAATGCTCGAAGCGCCCAGGTTCCAAAGGGGGTGATCGCCTTTACTTGAGTTCGGGCATCTTCAAGGGCTCTGGTCACTATCGAAACATAATTAGCGTGTGACTTATCGCAGAGAGGTTTATCTTGAGATAGCCCACAACCACATAGCTTGGGGTCGGTCACAGTTTTGATCACCGCGCCATGCTCGTCTACGACCTGATATTCGCCAGTTACCTTTATCGAACCGCTCTTGGGGTTTTGAAAAATTGGTGCACCAGACATGAGAACCTTTTTGTAGCGCGATTAATCTAAGTAGTCGCGTAGCACTTGGCTTCGTGATGGATGGCGTAGCTTCGACATCGTCTTTGATTCGATCTGACGGATACGTTCGCGGGTTACTCCGTAAACTTTTCCGATCTCATCCAAAGTTTTTGGCTGACCATCGGTAAGTCCAAAGCGCATAGCGACTACTCCCGCCTCGCGTTCGGACAAAGTGTCCATAACTTTGTGAAGTTCCTCTTGTAACAAAGTGAAGCCGACTGCATCGGCAGGAACGATTGCTTCAGAATCTTCGATCAAATCACCGAACTCTGAATCGCCTTCTTCACCTAGTGGCGTGTGAAGTGAGATTGGCTCGCGGCCATATTTCTGAACTTCGACAACCTTTTCAGGGGTCATATCAAGTTCTTTTGCCAACTCTTCTGGGGTCGGTTCACGACCGAGATCTTGCAACATTTGACGTTGTACGCGGGCTAACTTATTGATTACTTCAACCATGTGTACCGGAATACGGATGGTGCGTGCCTGGTCTGCCATTGCGCGAGTGATCGCCTGGCGAATCCACCAAGTTGCATAGGTCGAGAACTTGTAACCCTTGGTGTAATCAAACTTCTCTACCGCACGGATCAGACCAAGATTTCCCTCTTGAATTAGATCCAAGAACAACATGCCACGTCCGGTATAACGCTTTGCAAGCGATACTACGAGACGTAAGTTTGCCTCTAGCAAATGATTCTTCGCACGGCGTCCATCTTCGGCGATCCACTCAAGTTCGCGTTTTAACTTCTTATCTAACTTCTTTTCGGTGGCTAACTTCTCTTCAGCAAAGAGGCCCGCCTCAACGCGGGTGGCTAGCTCCACTTCGAGCTCAGCATTCAATAAAGCCACGCGCCCGATCTGCTTTAGATAATCCTTGACTGGATCCGCAGTTGCACCAGCAGTAAGCACGGTCTGCTCTGGTGGCAATTGCGACATCTCAACTTTGATATTGCGCATCGTCTCTTCGACAATCTTGTGCGCCTCTTTAAATTCCTTGATGGGGGTAGCGTTAATTGAATCTATTAAAGCTTTAGCCCCACGTTCAGTTAAATCAACGCTGGTGATCATGAGTTCCAACTGTTTGGCTGTTAACGGTCTGGAATCAGCTTTATGCGCAGTCTTGGAAGGATCGCTCTCTTTGGCGCGGATCGCTTCGTTTAATAAATTGACTGCAGCTAGACGCCCACGCAATTTAGCGCGCTCTGATCTACCTTGCTCTTCTTCTTTCTCTTCATCAGAATCTCGAAGTACGAAGGTGCCTTCACCATCATCAACGCCCTCTTCATCAGCTAAATTGATGACTCGAGTCTCTGGTTTATCTTCCTCTTTGGCCTCATCAATGTTGTCGATATTTAGATCTAGATCTTCCTCTTCGACTAATTCCACCTCTTCGCCATCAATGATGACTGTTTTTGGTTTTTTTATCTCATTGCTACTTGAACTTGAAGTGACTGGCTCTGGCTTAGGTGCAACTAAAGCTTTCTCAGAGTTCTTCAACATTCGATATGGAGAACCGAGCCCTGCTTTCTTTAACTTTTCAGTTACTTTTGGCACACTAATTTCTAGCGCTTTGGCTTCATCTACTAACTCTTTATCGGCCTTCTTAGGGATTCTGTGAATTGATTTCACGCCACGCTTATCAAGCTCTGCCAAAACGACTTTTTGACGTTCAACTAAATCTCGAGCATCCAAAATCTGCTTGACATCTGCAGCAGTCAACTCCTTCTTAATGGGAATCTTTACATCAATCTTTTTAGATGGCGCTTTTTTAGCAACTGGTTTCTTGCTAGCTTTCACATTTTTTGAAGGTTTAGCTTTAGATAACTTAGTTGTTTTGGCAGGCTTTGATGCTTTCTTAGCTAACTTGCCCTTACTTTTAGGCGCGCGAGTAACAGCCACATTTGTCCTTTGATTGTTTTTTGCTTATCTCTTGCTGTGCTTAGGGATGTAGCCAGCGAGCGATTGCGATTGCGATTGCGTAATTGTACTTGTCCAGACGCGCCGAATCCAAAAATTAGACCGGGGTCCCCACGCCAAGTTATGCCAATAGAAAAGGCGCCGCCCCAACCTAGCGCTGAATCAATGCTTATGAATGCCTTCGGCATGCTCGATCGCGTGGGAGAGGAGTTCGCCCATCGCTTCGGATTCGACTAAGAAGCCATCATGTCCAAAGGGCGAGTTAAGAATTTCTAACTTAG
>JACCDK011390267.1_pt1 | contig 29049 bp, 28 predicted proteins | sample 7445871 | NCBI WGS metagenome assembly JACCDK01 (sample SAMN15323436, study PRJNA562643) | freshwater metagenome | isolation source: river surface water | place: USA:Blue River Watershed | collected 2017-08-15 | reverse complement strand
GCAGGATCGCGGTACGCCCCAACACTTAAACGGAGTACTGCCATGATTCGCTCATTCACTCGCAAGGCCGCTTTCGCCGCCTGTTTGTCATTCTTAACGGCCGCCTCAGCTTATGCCGGCAGCCCGACGGTTCTCGATGTCGCTAAGCAAAAGGGTAACTTCAACACCCTCGCCAAGGCCATCGAGGTCGCCGGTCTTCAAGACGCCCTCACCGCCCAAGGCCCGGTGACGATTTTCGCGCCGACCGACGAAGCCTTCGCGAAGCTGCCGCCGGAGCAGCTCGAGTCCCTCCTGCGTCCGGAAAACAAGGACCAGCTCGTGAAGATCCTCACCCGCCACGTGGTGCCGGGCAAGGCGCTCGAATCGGATGACCTCAAGCGCACTCGCAGCGCCAAAACCGAAGCCGGCGACGACGTTAAGGTCGAACTCGTGCGCGGTCGCCTGCGCGTCGACGGAGCCCGCGTGACGGGCGACTACAACGCCGCCAACGGCGTCGTCGTAGCGGTCGATAGCGTGTTGCTGCCGAACTGAGCAAGCCAACGCTCGGGTCACGGATGACCCGACAGCAGGGATGCTGAACGTCCATGGACGACACGGCCGGGTGGCGCAAGCCACCCGGCCGTGGACATTTTGGGGCCTGAAAATCTAATCCGCCTGGCGAGCAATCGCGTCATCGCCGCAGAGGCGGATTCGATCGCATCGCTAACATGGGCCGATGTTTCTCACTACGACAGTCGGCAGTCTGCCGAAACCCGATTGGCTCGCTGAGCCCGAAAAACTCTGGGCCGCATGGCGCCTCGACGCTGTTCAGTTACAGCATGGCAAACAGCGAGCCGCTCTCGAATGGCTGCGCGAACAAGAACGTGCTGGCATCGATATCGTCGGTGATGGCGAACAATTTCGAATCCACTTCGTGCACGGGTTCCTCGAAACACTCGAGGGCATCGACTGGAATCTGAAAACGCCGATGGGGATCCGCAACAATCGTTACGTCGCGGACGTACCGACGGTGACTGCACCGCTTAGACGCCGCGCTGCCGTTCACGTCGCCGATGCGGCTTTCATGCGTTCACAAACTACGCGCGCGTTGAAAGTGACGCTGCCTGGACCCATGACGATCTGCGATACATTGGCGGATGCCCATTACGGACGACGCGCCGACATGGCCTTGCGTTTCGCCGAAATGCTCAACGAAGAAGCACATGAACTGGAAGCGGCCGGCGCCGATGTCATCCAATTCGACGAACCGGCTTTCAACGTGTTTCTCGACGAGGTGGGTGAATGGGGTATTGCTGCGCTAGAGCGTGCCATGCGAGGCCTCAAGGCGACGACCATCGTCCATATTTGTTACGGCTACGGCATCGAAGCCAATGTGAAGTGGAAGTCCTCGCTCGGTGACACGTGGCGCCAGTACGAAACCATCTTTCCTTGGATCAACTCGAGCAGCGTGCAGCAGGTATCGCTCGAGTTCGCCGGTTCACGCGTGCCACCCGATCTGATGCGGCTGCTACCTGATAAAACACTCTTGGTGGGCGCTGTCGAAGTCTTGCCGGGTAAACTCGAGAGCGCCGAGGAAGTGGCTGCCAATATCCGAGCGGCGGCAAAACATGTCGACTCGGACCGCCTGATCGCCTGTACCAACTGTGGGATGGCACCGTTGTCGGCGGAGCTCGCTCGCGGCAAGCTGCACGCCTTGGGTCGAGGCGCCGTGCTCGCCCGTCGACGCTGAAGGAACAAAATGGATCTGCAGTTACGTGATAGCAAAGTGGTGTTGTGTGGCGCCACGGGCCTCCTCGGAAAAACCATTGCACTCGAACTCGCCCGCGAAGGCGCCCATATCGCGCTGCTCGGTCGAGATCCGAACGCTCTGGCGGCCTTGAAAGCCGAAGTCGAAGCCAACGGCTCACCCGGCGCGATCGCGATCGAATGCCAGCTCGATTCGGAAACATCGACCGATCACGCCATACGCGCTGCGATCGAGGCACAGGGCGGTATCGATGTATTCATATTCGCTGCGGGAGCCGCTCAAGGCGGCATCTTCTGGGAGATGGACGATGTCACCTGGAAGAGCAATCTGGAGGTGAAACTCTTCGGCGCGATTCGTGCGTTACGGGTTGTTGCACCTGCGATGATCGCGCGTCGCGCCGGTCGTATCGTGATGGTGGTCGGAAACTCGGCGAAATTTCCGGAGCCGCGCATGTTACCGGGCGCTGCGGCCAATGCAGCACTGCTTGCCATCGTGCGCGGTCTTGCCGAAGAGCTCGGCCCGCACGGAGTCTCGATCAATGCCGTCAACCCGGGCCCCGTGCGATCGCCCCGTTGGGATCGCTTGATGCAGGCCGCAGCTAGCCGAGAGGGTATCGACGTGACGGAAGCCGAAACACGATTCCTCGAAAAAACGGCGCTGCGTCGCTTAGGCTCTGCCGAAGAAGTCGCCACCCATGTTGTCTATCTTGCCTCGCCGCGAGCCGCACATTTGACCGGTACGTCCATCACCATCGACGGTGGGAGCACCAAAAGCCCATGACCGACCAACTCGGACCACGCGGGCGCATTGCGATCGTCGTTCCCTCCACCAACACGAGTTGCCAACCCGAATCCGAGCGACTGCGTCCGCGTGGCGTCACCAATCACATTGCCCGTATCAGCATCCGCGAAAGGCCGCTCACGAGCGAGCAAGCTTTCATGGAACACGTGCAAGCCATGCGCGACGGCATGCGCAGCGCAATCGACCAAGTCATCACTTGCCAGCCGACGCACGTGATCATGGGCGTCGCATTGGAAGCATTCTGGGGCGGCGTCAAAGCGGCGGATGAACTACAAGCAGAGTTGACTGCCCGAGCAGGCGTCGGCGTATCGATGGGCTCCACGGCGACCGTCGCCGCACTAGCAAAGCTCGGCGCGAAGCGTATCGCCGTGCTAACACCTCACCAACCACGCGGCGATGAGCAGGTTCGACATTATTTTGAAGAAGCCGGTTTTGTGATCCCGAGGTTGATCGGTCTCAAGTGCCCTTCGCCCGTACAAATCGCACACACCACGGCCAATCAGGTCATCGAAGCGCTCAAACAACTCGACGGTGACGACATCGATGCCATCGTACAGGTCGGCACCAACCTCGCCGCAATCGAGATTTGCGCACAAGCAGAACGATGGCTCGACAAGCCGGTGCTTGCCATCAATGCGATCACCTACTGGGATGCGCTGCGCCGCTCAGGTATCGAAGACTCGATTTACGGCTGCGGCTCGGTATTGGAACGTCACTGATGACGATCGACGCCGATGTCGTGATCGTCGGCGGCGGACCCGCCGGAATGGCGACAGCCTTGTTCTTGATCGAACACGGTATCGATGTGGTGCTGCTCGAACGCAGCGACAAACCCCACGCCGATCCACGCGCGGCCACCTATCATCCGCCGACGCTCGAAATGCTGGAAAAATCGGGCGTAACGGCTGAGCTGCACCAACGCGGCTTGATCGCCAGACATTGGCAATTGCGAGATCGACAAGCCGGTCTGATCGCAGAATTCGACCTTGCCGTACTCGGCGAAGACACCCGTTACCCCTATCGGCTGCAGTGTGAACAACACAAGTTGGTCGAGATGATGCAGCGACGTGTGATGCAATCCTCGCATTCGCGAGTACTGCATGGAGTCGACGTCGAAGCGATCAGTCAGGACGAATCCGGCGTGACGGTACACGGTCGCCAAGCGACCGGTGACTGTCTCATCCGCGGTCGCTGGCTGGTGGGCGCCGACGGTGGACGGAGTGTCGTCCGAAAGTCACAAGACATCGCGTTTGATGGTTTCACCTGGGCCGAACGATTTCTGGTGATCACCACCGATTTCGACTTTGCCACACAAGGCTATGCATTCAGCTCGTACACGATGGATCCCATCGAGTGGGTTGCCACATTCAAGATACCCGGCGATCGACCGCAGGGGCTTTGGCGCTGTGTCTTTCCAACACGTCCCGAAGAAGACGAAGTGGACTTGCTGGATCACACTCGCGCTGCAAATCGTCTTGCTGCACTCTCGTCTGCGACATACGGCAGCAAGATCGTACACACCAATCTATACGCAGTGCATCAACGAGTCGCGAAAACCTATCGTCGCAATCGGGTCGTTCTCGTCGGTGACGCTGCTCATGTCAACAACCCCTTGGGCGGCATGGGCCTGAACTTCGGCTTGCATGATGCTTATGAGCTGGCGCCGCGACTAGCTGCACTCGTCCGCGGTGAAGCAGATGCATCTACCCTCGATGTATACGATCGACGTCGGCGCAGCGTCGCCGAAAGTGTCTTGCAAGCCCAAACCATCGCGAACAAGAAACTGCTCGAAGAGAAGGATCCGTTGACTCGGGCAGCGCGACAACAGGAGCTACGTGATACCGCAGCGGATCCCGAGCGCGCTCGACACTATCTGCTACGCACCTCCATGATCGAAGGTCTGCGAGCCGCTGCCCACATCCGCTAAACTTTGACGGATGTCTCGACTCGGACGCTACGCTTGGCCTTCCGTGATCATCTTGTTGGTGGTCGCGGGCTTTTTCATCGACTTCATGCGCTTCGGCGGTCAATTCCGCGAGCTGAAGCCGTTACCAGCCACTTCTTGTCGCAGTATCGCACTCCCGGGTAGCGCGGAAGACCTGCAACTCGATCGCGGGCGTGGTATCGCCTATCTGTCAGTACTAGACCGGCGTGGCTTGGTCGAAGGACTCCCAGTGACGGGTCAGCTCATGCAGCTGGATCTGAACAACACCACGGCGCCAGCGATGAATGCGGCAATCTCGCTACCACCAGAGTTCCGGCCGCATGGCATGTCGCTCTATCGCATGGGTGATGGCGCGCAACGCTTGTTTGTCATTTCCCATCCGCCGGAAGCTCCGCACACCATCGAAGTGTTTGAGCAACGATCGAACGGTCTCTTTCAGCCGGTCGAAACCGTTCGCAATGCGTTGTTGGTCTCGCCCAACGCCATCGTCGGAGTGGGTCCGCGCCAGTTTTACGCAGCCAACGACAAAGGCGCCGGCGGACTACTGACTCGATTGCGTGAACTGCTATTTCGAGAGGGTTTCTCGACTATCGTCTATTTCGACGGCGAGCGGATGCGCGTCGTCGCGAGTGGTCTCAAGAGCGCCTCCGGTATGGCGATGAGCCCCGATGGACTGACGCTGTACGTCGCCGAAACGTTCGGACGCCGAGTCGCGATATTCGATCGGAACACCTCGAGCGGCGACTTGCGACTGCGCGAGTATCTCGTGATCGATGGTGCTCCAGACAACCTACAGGTCGACCCGACGGGGGATCTCTGGATCGCAGCCCATCCGAAGTTGCTCGATCTCGTTCGTCACTTTGCCGACCCGGAACACCCGGCGCCAACCCGCGTCATCCGCTACCGCACCCGCCCCGATGCTCCGCTAGTGGACGACCGAGTCGAAATCCGCGACATGTTCCTCGACCTCGGACAATCTGTCTCAGCTGGCAGCGTAGGCACGCCTTTCGGGGGGCAACTGCTGATCGGTTCGATCACGGAGCCCAAAGTGTTGGCCTGTCGCCTGCCTGACAACGTCAGACCAGAGAATACCGGGGTCGCACCATGAAGCTGAACCGTCGCCAATTCGTCGTATCGTCGGCTGTCGCTGCCGCCGTCAGTGGTCTGCAGCCCATCGCGCATAGCGCGACCGGCTCCGGTGAGCTCGACGTCATCGTCATCGGTGCGGGTCTTTCCGGGCTCGAAGCAGCCCTGACGCTGGAAGAAAACGGATTGAAGACGCTCACCCTCGAAGGGCGCAATCGGGTGGGCGGCCGAGTCTTCACGATGTTCGATATACCGGGACATCCCGAAGCCGGCGGCAACACCATCGCCAATGCCTACGGCCGCTGTATCGCTGCAGCAGCTCGCCACAAGATCGAAATCGTGAATCTCGCGCCGCGACTGTTTGCCAATCGCGCCGGCCAAGAGCTGTTCTTAGGTGGCGAGCGTATTCCGATCAAAGATTGGGCGACTCACGCGCGCAACCCGTTTAGCGGCGAGATGAAAAAACTCGCCCCATGGAGCTGGGCTGACTCCATGTTCAAACAGCACATGCCGTTTCGGGACCTCGAAAACTGGCATGACGCGAAACACGCGCAATACGATATCTCGGTGCATGAGTTCCTGCGCTCGCACGGCGCCGACGACGCCATGATTCGTCTCGGCTTCGATACCAATATCGCCTACGGCACGACGGCACACGATGTCTCGTTGCTGCAGCAAGCGTTCTCCGACAATTGGCAGAACGTCAATCGGGGAGCCGTCACCGCATTCTCGCGCACCGGTGCCGCCAACGTCGTACCGTCAGGCCCTGCGGCGCCGGGTACCCCGCCCGCAGGCGCCCCGCCTGGCCTGCTCATCGGCGCCTTCAAAGGAGGCAATCAAAACTTGCCGATCGCCATGGCTAAGGCACTCAAAGGCGATCTACTCATGAACAAGCGTGTCGTCGCCATCAATGTCGACGATCGGAGCGCTGAAGTCGTATGTAGCGACGGCTCTCGATATCGTGCCAAAGCGGTCGTTTGTTCGATGCCGTTTTCGACACTGCGTCACGTGGCCATCTCGCCGCTGCCTGAGCCGGTCAAAAGCAAGGCCATCCAAACGCTCGGTCACATACCGATCACGCAGTTTCATCTCATCGCCAAAAAGCCTTTCTGGGAAATGGATGGCTTATCACCATCCATGTGGACCGACGGCCCACTCGGACTCGTCCTCGCTCAAAAATTTGGCAAAACCGATGAAGAGGTCACCAGTCTCACAGTTTGGTGTCGTGGACTCAACGGACTGTATGTCGACCGTTTCGGCACCGAAGCCGGCAAGCAGCTCATCATCTCCGAGTTCGAACGATTGCGGCCGGCATCGAAGGGCTTACTCAGCGTCGCAGCCGTTCACTCATGGACGGCCGATCCATTCGCTGCCGGTGATTGGGCGATCTTTCAACCAGGCCAAGTACGAGAACTTCGTGCTGCGATCGCCACGCCTCACCAACGGCTCTTCTTCTGCGGCGAGCATACGGCGATCGGCAGTCGCGGCATGGAAGGAGCGCTCGAGTCGGCTGAACGCGTCTCGCTGGAGGTTCTGGCCGCAACCGCCTAAGCGCGCGTCTAAGTGGCATTGACCGGGGGCTGTTTCCTGCGCCACAGGATCAGCCACCAGAACCCGAAGAAGCTGAGCGTCATAAAGCAGAATTCGTGCATACCCCAACGCTCGACACCGATGCGTGCGATTTGCTCGAAGAAAATGAAAGAGACCGTGAACACGACGCTGCCGAGCAAGGCTGACACCTTCCAGCCGAACGAACGCTGACGCCCGCGCATGCCGATCACCCACCATGCCGTGACGAAAAAGACGGTGTACAAATTGATCAGGATGAGCCAGATGGGTGGAGGCGCCTTGAGCCAGTAGTGGTTCACCCAGAAAGCGCCTGCACCGAAGAACGTCAACAAAACATAGCGCCACTCCTCTAACGGCGCTTTGAGCACACGCTCCCACATCACGACGAGAAGAATGTAGACGGTCCAAGTACCGAACAACAGCTCGTAGAACTGCACTTTGCCTTGCCAGGCGTCATCGAGCGGTGGCATCCACATGTCGAACCCCCTCTTCATGATGTTGTCCGCCGACTCAGAAGTTAGCGCGGTATCTAGCGCGTGACCGCAAAATTCATCTATTTGGCCGACAGTTGGAACCATGCCTCGTCGAGGGGTATCCTCGCGCCACACACGGGGATACACCCAGGATCCAGAGAGGGGACGCTCATGCCGAATGCAGGCATCACGGGCTGGGGCAAGTGCCTGCCACCAGCAGTACTCAGCAACAACGACATCGCCACCTTTCTCGATACCTCCGACGAATGGATCACGACCAGAACGGGCATCAGCGAGCGTCGTATTTCACATGTTCCGCTCGCTGACATGGCGCACGTAGCAGCCGAAAGAGCCCTCGCCTGCGCCGGATTGACCGGCAAAGATATCGAGCTCATCGTTTTCGGAACGACGACGCATGATGATCAGTGCCCGAACATGGCCTCGGGCTTGCAGCAACGGATCGGTGCCGACGGTTGCGCTGCCATGGATGTGAATACCGCGTGCACGAGCTTTCTCTACGGGCTGTCCACCGCGACAGCCATGATCCGCAGCGGCGTGGTCCGTTCGGCCTTGGTCGTCGGTGGCGAGCGAATTGCTCCCTATATGAACTGGGATGATCGCAACGTCTCGGTACTCTTTGGCGATGGCGCCGCCGCCGTCATCCTGCAAGCCACAGACGACGAGTCCGGCGTCATGCTGGAAAAGCTCGGCTGCTACGGCGATGCACGCGACATCCTGCGCATTCACGGCATTGGCGGTGCATATGTGCATCAAGATCGACTCACCGGAGTGACGGAGTGGCAATTCGAAGGCCAAGAGATCTTCAAAAAAGCCGTCACCGGAATGGGCGGCGCTTGTGAAGACGTACTGCGACGCGCTGGCAAGACGCCCGATGAAGTCGATCTCGTGATTCCACATCAAGCCAATCTGCGCATCATCGAATATGTCGCCAAACGGGCGAACGTTCCGATGGATCGTGTCTTCGTGAATGTGCAGCGCTATGGAAATATGTCGGCGGCGACGGTGCCGGTGGCCTTGTGCGAAGCTCTCGAACAAGGTCGTATCGAACCAGGCTCGCTGTTGCTGATGCCGGCGTTCGGCGGCGGACTCACTTTTTGTGCACACCTAGTGCGTTGGGGTACACGTACCCAACCGATCGGTTTGTCATCGATCGATCTGCCGCCGTCGCCCCACTCGGCACTCGAACTCGTGCAACGTTACCGTCGCGCCAAGGGTCATGCGCTGACATGAGTACGAGCCCGGCGAATCCTCCGAGCCGCGCCATGCTGCCCATCGTGGCCATGGCGCTCTTCATCGATTCGCTCGGCATCGGGATCATCATTCCGATTGCCCCACAACTGGTGATGGAGCTCTCGGGCGCTACGTTGGCAGAGGCTGCGCCCATCGCCGGATGGCTGACGCTCGCTTATGCCTCGATGCAATTCATCTTTTCGCCCATTCTCGGCAACCTCAGCGATCGCTATGGACGAAAACCTATCCTGTTGGCATCGCTCGCCGCATTGTCGGTCGATTACGTCTTGATGGGTCTCGCGCCGACGCTGGCTTGGCTATTCGTCGGACGCATCATTGCCGGTATCGCAGGCGCAACCTTTGCGACGGCGAATGCCGTGGTCGCCGATCTCATACCGCCTGCAGAGCGAGCCAAATATTTCGGTCTCAATGGTGCGGCTGGGGGCATGGGTTTCATCGTCGGCCCCGTTGTCGGAGGTCTGCTCGGCGGTTACGGATCACGCGTGCCATTTTTTGCAGCGGCCGCATTCACAGCGCTGAATTTCTTGATAGCTGTCATCGTACTGCGCGAAACGCTGCCCACCACCCAGCGACGCGCCTTCTCGGTTCGTCGTGCCAATGCCCTCGGAGCATTGAAATCATTACGTGTGATTCCCGGTGCCGTCGTATTGCTGCTCGTGCTCTTCTTCTACCAGATCGGTCACGACACGCTGCCCTCGACTTGGACTTGGACCGTCATGGCCAAATTTGGCTGGACGGAACGTGACGTTGGCCTGTCGCTAGCCGCATTGGGTCTCGGTACTGCCGTCGTGCAGGGTGGTTTAGTCGGTATGTTCACCCGCAAGCTGGGCGAACATCGCACTGCAATCATCGGTATGACCGGAGGAGCGCTCGGCTTTCTTGGCTACGCCTTCGCAAACTCACCAGCGATGTTGTTCGCCAGCATTCCGCTCGGCTGCTTGCTCGGACTGACCATGCCGTCGATCCGTGCCATGCTGTCTCGGCAAGTCCCAGCCAATGCGCAAGGGGAGCTGCAGGGAGCGATTAGTGGCATCGTGAGCTTCACCGCGATCGTCGCACCGTTTGCGATGACGCACCTCTTCAGCATCGCCACGAGCCGTTTCGACTTTGCCGGCGCCTCGTTTTTCGCCGCCGCTTTCGTACTGCTAGCCGGCGCAATCATGCTGCTGCGACGAGGCCCGATCAGCTCCGTTTAATCTGGATTCGGCGTCGACGCCGCCAAAAAACAAGGCCCGCCGGATCTCTCCAACGGGCCCTGCGACCTGTGCCTGTAAAGCCGGGTATTTTTTACTTCTTGGACGTCTTCTTGGCGGCGCGCTTCTTGGCGCGAGCCGGGTCCTTCGGACGAGTCTTGCCGAAAGAACCTTGATAAATCTTGCCGCGACGGCTTCTGCTGTCTCCCTTGCCCATCTAGCTCCACTCCACTGGTTTAAACCGTTGTCGAAGCGGTAAGTGTAGGACACTCAACGGTAGCGCGCCAATAAGCGTGCAAGACCGGCCGATCCCGGATGTAACTGCGAGTAGGGGATCTGATTCAAGGGCTGCTCCGGCGTTCGACTCAGAGCATGAAACTCGGTCTCCGCCGTCGAACGGCAGTGCAGTAGTCCGGTCAGATATTCGCCGCGGGTAATGTGCTGCTGAACGTAGTCGTAGGCACGATGAGCGTCTGTCGGGTCGTAATCCTCAGCGAGCTTACGGAGCACCACCCGATTGCCATCATGCAGCGTCACGGCCATCGACTCGCCAGCGGCGTAGTCGGTACGGATCTCCTGGCGCAACGGCACAAAGTCGGCTTCGACGATCGGCTCGTAATGCTCACGCGTGTAGGCATAACTCTTGGTCGAGCCTTCATGATCGTTGAATGTGACACACGGTGAGAGCACGTCGATCAGCGCGAAGCCGGGATAGTTGAGCCCTGCTTGGATGAGCGGTACCAGTTGTTGCTTGTCACCTGAAAAGCTGCGTGCGACGAAGCCCGCGCCCAAGTTCATCGCGAGTAGCACCGGATCGATCGGAGGCTGCTGATTCACCTCGCCCTTCTTCGCCTTCGTCCCGATATCAGCCGATGCGGAGAACTGCCCCTTGGTCAGGCCGTAGACACCATTGTTCTCGATGATGTACAGCATGTTGAGATTGCGCCGGATCGCGTGACAGAACTGCCCGAGTCCGATTGACAAAGAATCGCCATCACCCGAAATACCGATGTAGTACAGATCCCGGTTGGCGGCATTGGCGCCCGTGGCGATCGAAGGCATGCGACCGTGAACGGAGTTGAAACCGTGCCCACCATTGACGAAATAGGCCGTGGTCTTCGACGAACAACCAATACCGGACAGTTTGGCGAGATTCTCGGGGCGAATCGAAATACCCCAACACGCCTCGGTAATCGCCGCAGTGATCGAATCGTGACCGCAACCCGCACAGAGTGTCGATAAGGATCCTTCGTAATCCCGTCGCGTGAGCCCAAGCTCATTGAGTGGTAAATCGGGATGACGAATTTTCGGCTTCGGAATGAATGTCATGATACGACTCCCGCGACAGTCCGCTGACCCTCGGCCAGATCTGCAAGCACACCATCCACGATGAAAGCCGACGAAACCGGCAGCCCACTGTAGTGCAACAAGGAATGTAGTTTTGCTTTCTCGACTCGCGTTTCGAGAATCAACAAGGATCGAAACTGGGCGTCTCGATTCTGCTCAACGACATAGAGGCGATCGTGGGACTCGAGAAAACTTTCGACGTCCTCGCCGAAGGGAAAACCGCGCACCCGCAGGTAGTCGAGCTTGATGCCCCGCTGGGCGAGCACATCCAGTGCCTCGCGAATCGCACCGTCGCAACTACCGATCGAGATGATGCCGCCCGTCGCCCTGCCATCTCCCTGCAAAACAGCCCTAGGTACATAACGTTTTGCGGTCGCAAATTTTCGCGTCAGCCGATCCATCACCACTTGGTACTCGACAGCATCCTCGGTGTAGGTGCCGAATTGGGTATGGCCTGACCCGCGTGTGAAGTAAGCGCCTTTCGGATGCACTCCGGGCAAGGTGCGGTACGTGATGCCGTCTGCATCTTTGTCGACGTATCGATGGAACTTTTCGAGCTTCTCGATTTCGTCCCTATCGAGAACCTTGCCGCGATCAGGACGATACGCGTCGTCCCAAACGAGATCACGACACATCCAATCGTTCATACCGATATCGAGATCGAGCAATACCATCACGGGTGTCTGTAAACGCTCTGCTAGGTCGAAAGCTTGCACCGCCATGTAGAAACACTCTTCTGGATTGGCGGGATAGAGACAGACGTGCTTGGTATCGCCGTGAGATGCATACGCCGCTGCGAGCACGTCACCTTGCTGGGTACGAGTCGGCATACCCGTCGAGGGTCCAACACGCTGCACATCGAACAAAACGGCCGGGACCTCGGCGTAGTAAGCGAGGCCCAGAAACTCGCCCATCAGAGATACGCCAGGGCCCGATGTCGCGGTGAAGGCACGGGCACCGTTCCAATTGGCACCGAGCACCATACCGATCGCCGACAATTCATCCTCGGCCTGAATGAATGCGAACTGAGCGCGCTTCGTCTCGGGATCGATGCGAGTCTTGTCGGCAAACGATTTGAAGGCGTCCATCAAAGACGTCGATGGCGTAATCGGATACCACGCAGCAACCGTGGCGCCGGCATAGAGACAACCCAGTGCCGCGGCGGTATTACCATCGATCATGATGTGGCCAGCGGTCTTGTCCATTGGCGACACCCGCAGTGGCAATGGGCAGACGAAATGCTGCCGAGCATAGTCATAGCCGAGTTGGATCGCCTGCATGTTCGATTCGACCAGTGCCGGTTTTTTGGCATAGGTCTCCGCAAGCAACTCTCGAATCCGAGCAAGATCAAGATCGAGTAGCGCCGCCAACACACCCGCATAGCAGATGTTCTTCATCAGAATGCGCGTTCGCACGCCCTTGAAGTTCTCGTTGCACATCTGTGCGAGCGGCACGCCGAGTACCGTGACATCTTCTCGCTTGAGCAAGGCGGGACGCGGCCAAGTCGAGTCGTAGATCAGATAACCGCCGGCAGCAACCTCACGCACATCGCGCGCGTAAGTTTCGGCGTTCATACACACCATGATGTCGATCTTGCCGGATCTCGCCACGTAGCCGTCTTTCGAAACACGGATCTCATACCAAGTCGGCAGACCCTGGATGTTGGATGGAAAATAGTTTTTACCCATCACGGGAATACCGCTACGAAAAATCGACTTCATCAGTAGCGTATTGGCGCTCGCCGAACCGGTACCGTTCACGGTTGCGATCTTGATGGCGAAATCGTTGATTCGTGACATCAGACGGCACCTCCTGAGCGCTGGTCGATGGCATGAGGCCACTGCACCCAGGACTTCTGCATGTCCCACGCAGCCGTCGGACAGCGCTCGGCGCATAGGCCGCAATGCACGCAGACATCCTCGTCTTTGACCATCACCCGACCGGTGAACTTCAGCGGATCGCTCACGTAGAGCGCCTGCGTGACGTTCTTTGCGGGCGCTTTGAGTCGCGTACGCAGATCTGCGTCTTCACCATCTGCTGTCATCGTCAGGCAATCGACAGGACAGATGTCGATACACGCGTCGCATTCGATGCATAACTTGGCATCGAAGATCGTTTGCACGTCGCAGTTGAGACAGCGTTGAACTTCGGCTGCCGCCTGTTCTGCCGTAAAACCGAGCTCAACTTCGATGTCGATGTTCTTGAATCTTTCCTTGAGAGAAACGTGTGGAACGAGACGTCGCTCAGCCACGTTATAGTCGTTGGCATACGACCATTCGTGCATACCCATCTTGCGACTCTGCAGATTCATGCCGGGTGACATTCGCGCGCCCAAGTCGGCGCCTTGGCAATGCAGATGGATGGAGATCGCAGCCTGATGACCATGCTCGACCGACCAGATGATGTTCTTGGGACCAAAGGCCGCGTCACCCCCAAAGAAAACGCCGGGGCGTGTGCTCTGGAACGTGATGGCGTCTACTTTGGGAACGTCCCAGCGATCGAACTCGATCCCGAGATCGCGCTCGATCCACGGGAACGCGTTCTCTTGGCCGATGGCGAGAATCACATCGTCAGCAGGAAAAAATTCCTCGCCGACGATGCGCTCGGACGTGATGCGGCCGACTGCGTCGAAGTCGTACTCCACCACGTCGAACATCATGCCGCGCAGACGACCCTGCTCAAGCAAAAACGACTTCGGTGATCGATTGACGACGATCTCGACACTCTCCGCCTCGGCGTCTTCCAACTCCCACTCAGAAGCCTTGAAGAACTGTCGCGGTTTGCGCGCCATCACCTTCACGCTCTTGGCGCCGAGACGCAAAGAGCTGCGGCAACAATCCATCGCCGTGTTACCGACACCGATAATCAAGACGTTTTCACCCACCGACTTCACATGATCGAAGGCGATCGATTCGAGCCATGCAATGCCGATGTGGACATTGGCGGCGGCGTCACTACGACCTGGCAGATCCAGTTCTTTGCCTTTCGGCGCACCGGAGCCGACGAAGACGGCATCGAAGCCACCGTCTTCGAGCAAGCTGCGCATCGAATCGATACGGTGCCCCAGACGCAAATCGACGCCCATCTCGACGATCGTGCCGATCTCTTCGTCGAGCACGCTAGCAGGCAAGCGAAACGAGGGGATGTTGGTACGCATCAAGCCGCCGGCGACCGCAAACTGCTCGAAGATCGTCACTTCGTAACCGAGTGGCATCAGATCGTTGGCGACAGTGAGTGATGCACAACCTGCGCCGATGCACGCGATCTTCTTGCCATTCTTGATGGCGGGAATCTCGGGCAGTCGATCGCGATAGTCTTCTTTGTGGTCGGCCGCCACGCGCTTGAGACGACAGATGGCAACAGGCTTCTCTTCCACCCGACCGCGCCGACATGCCGGCTCGCAGGGACGATCGCAAACCCGCCCGAGGATGCCGGGAAAGACGTTGGAGCGCCGGTTCACCAGATACGCATCGGTGAAACGCCCCTGCGCAATCAATCGAATGTATTCGGGAACATCGGTGTGAGCCGGACAGGCCCACTGGCAATCCACGACCTTATGGAAGTAGTCGGGATGTGAGGTATCCGTCGACGCCATGTGACCCCCGGTCTGTCGAACAACCACCCGTTTCGTCCGAGTATCCAAGAGCCTCGAAAAAATGTCACCGTGGACAAGCCCGCGGCAGTGGTTAGGATGCGCGTCTCACCACTCGTTGGATCAGGAAGACCCTCGTGACGGCAACGCATCCGACACCGACGGAAATACGCCTACGCAAGCAATCGCGGGTGCTGGATGTGGCTTTCGGCGAGACAGAGCGCTATTCGCTGCCGTTTGAGTATCTGCGCGTGCACTCGCCCTCGGCCGAGGTGCAAGGGCACGGACCGGGCCAAGAGACACTCGTGCTCGGTAAACAGCATGTGATGATCACGGCCGTTGAGCCGATCGGCCAATACGCCGTTCGGTTGGTCTTCGACGATGGCCACGATACCGGGCTTTACACTTGGAAGTATCTGCGGGAACTCGGCGCCGAACACGCAACGCGATGGACTGCCTACCTGCAGAAAGTCCGTGATCGCCTGCAGAGCGGTTCGGGAACCTGAGGCAAAAAAAAAGGCCGGACAGCCCGTCCGGCCTATCAGTCCCTTCTTGTTTTTATCCCCCCGTTCGACCGACCCTTAAAAGGATCGATACGCCTGATCGAACCTTTTACGCCTGTTTCCGGACAAAAACTAGTCACCCCCCAACAAGGCTACAATATAGCCCCATCCCTGGAGCCCACCGATGTCGGCCCAAGATTCGTCCAAGACCACGCATTTCGGCTTCGAAGAGGTCGCCTGGCAAGACAAGGCGCGTCGCGTTCGCGGCGTCTTCGATTCGGTTGCACCAAAGTACGATTTGATGAACGACCTGATGTCGGGGGGCTTGCACCGTATTTGGAAGAGCTTCGCGCTCTCCCAAACCTACCTGCGCCCAGGTCAGAAAGCCTTGGATGTCGCCGGCGGTACCGGCGATCTCACCCGCGGTATGGCGAGTCAGGTCGGCGAGCAAGGCCTGGTCGTACTCTCGGATATCAACGGATCGATGCTCTCCCACGGTCGTGATCGGCTGATCGATGCCGGCATCGTCAAAGGCGTCGACTACGTGCAGGCCAACGCCGAATGTTTGCCCTTCGCGGATGCCACCTTTGATTGCGTCACGATCGGCTTCGGCCTGCGTAACGTGACCGACAAAGATGCGGCGCTGCGATCGATGTATCGCGTGTTGAGACCGGGCGGTCGATTGCTGATCCTCGAGTTCTCGCAGCCGACTGCGCCGGGGCTCAAGCCCTTGTACGACACTTACTCTTTTAAGGTGCTTCCCGTGCTCGGACGCCTCGTTGCCAACGACGAGGGCAGTTACCGATATCTCGCCGAATCGATCCGCAAACATCCCGATCAAGAAACGCTACTCGGCATGATGAAGACGGCGGGTTTCGACCAATGCCGCTATCACAATCTTTCCGGTGGCATCGTCGCGCTGCACCGCGGCTATAAAGTCTGACCCGCTCGTGCTGACCGCTGCGATCGAAAACGGGCTCAATCGCCATCTTGCCGCATCGCCGGGCGCGAGGGCTCGCTGCGCCGCTTTGCAAGGTCAGCGCTTGCTGGTCCGCGTCACGGGAATCGGCTTGCAGATCAGCATCGAATCGCTCGGCGATACGCTCTGCTTATCACGGACACCCAACGGCGAATTCGACGTCACCGTCGAGGGTAGCCCGATCAATCTGCTCGCGCTGACCGGAGACAATCCCGAAAGATTGCTGCAATCGGGTCAGGTCACCGTGCGTGGCGACGCCGAGATCCTGCAGCGCTATCGAGCGCTAGCTCTATTGCTGCAGCCGGATTTCGAAGAAGAACTCTCCCGCTTGATTGGTGACTTGCCCGCTCACCATATCGGTCGACTCACGCGCTCGCTCTGGTCGTTCGGACGCCGCGCTGCATCGACCACGGTGCGCAATGCGGCGGAGTATCTGGCGCACGAGAACCATACGCTGGTTCCTCGGGCTGAGGCCGAAGCCTTCATGGCCGACGTCGACCAACTCCGCGAAGATGTCGATCGGGCTGCGGCCCGTCTGCGAACTCTCGAAGAAACAAAATGAAACTGCGTGTTCTTGCCCGACTGATCCAGATCCAGCGCGTACTCGTGCGTCACGGCCTCGACGAGTTCGTGGCTGAAACCCATCTGTATCGACCGTTGCGTTTTGTCTTTCTCGCCTCGCCTTGGACCTGGTTCGAGCGTCGCAAAGGAGCTACACGCGCAGAACGACTGCGTCTCGCACTAGAAGAGCTCGGCCCGATCTTCATCAAACTCGGGCAGGCACTCTCGACGCGCCGTGATTTGTTGCCGGCTGATATCGCCACCGAACTGTGCAAGCTGCAAGATCGCGTCCCGCCGTTTGATGGTGCGCTCGCCAAACGAATCGTCGAAGATGCTTTCGGCCGGCCCGTGCTCGATATCTTCGAAGAGTTTTCGCAGCAACCGCTGGCGGCCGCCTCGATTGCCCAGGTGCACGTCGCCAAGCTCAAAGCCGATGGATCCGACGGCTCGGGTAGTGATGTCATCGTCAAGGTATTGCGCCCCGGCATGCGCGAGATCATCGAGCGAGATCTCGAAGTGATGCATGCACTCGCTAAACTCGCCAAGCGCAACTCGCACGAAGCGCGGCGATTGCGCGTCGATGAAATCGTCGATGAATACGAAAAGACCATTCTCGATGAGCTCGATTTGATGCGCGAGGCTGCCAATGCCGCGCAACTCCGACGCAACTTCGAAGACTCCGATCTACTGCATGTGCCGAAAGTCTATTTCGACTTTTGCCGCGTCAACGTCATGGTGATGGAGCGTATTCGCGGTATCACCATCAGCGACATGACGACGCTGCGAAAACTCGGCACGAACATTCCGCTGCTGGCCACCAACGGCGTGAAAATCTTCTTCACCCAGGTGTTTCGCCATAATTTTTTCCATGCCGATATGCATCCGGGAAACATCTTCGTTTTGGCAGACGATCCCTCACGCCCACGCTATGCAGCCGTGGATTTCGGCATCGTCGGCACGCTCGATCTTCGCGATCAGCATTATCTGGCGGAGAATTTTCTCGCGGTTTTCGATCGGAACTATCGTCGCGTGGCCGAGCTGCACGTGGAATCCGGATGGGTTCCCGCCGATACACGCGTCGATGAAATGGAGTCGGCGATCCGTACCGTGCTGGAACCGATCTTCAACAAACCACTGAAGGACATCTCCTTCGGTACCATCCTGCTCCGCCTGTTCGATATTTCCCGACGCTTCGACATGCGTATCCAGCCGCAGTTGATCCTGCTGCAGAAGACGCTACTCAACATCGAGGGTCTCGGTCGTGATCTCTATCCGGAGCTCGACATCTGGCAGACGGCTGCGCCCATCCTACGCGAGTGGATGCGAGATCGATTGAGTCCACGCGCTCAACTGCGTCAGCTTCGCGGTCACCTGCCCGCGATGATCGAAGTCACGCAAGCGTTGCCGCCACTGCTAAAAGTCGCCGTGCAGAAATGGCAGGACGGCAAGCTGCACATCGGCGTGCAACCCGAAGACATCGAAAAACTGCGTCAGGAAATCCGTGCCAGTGAAAAGCGTCGTAACGCGACTCTCGTGGCGACCATGCTCGGGTTCACATCCTTGCTGTGGTTCGGCCTCGAGCTGTGGCCCGCGGGTGTTGGCCCGCTGTTGCTGATCGCAGCTGTTGTCGTGTTATGGGTTGGCAGGCGTCGCGCAAGTCGGTAGAAATTCGACCGTTAACTTATCGGGGGTGCGCAGCAGCATGACGATCTCGCCGCTGCTACCCGAGCGAGGCCCGCCATGCACGATGGCCGGTGCCCGATAAAAATAACCGCCCGGGCGATAGTCGAAGCGTTGCTCGCGACCCTCCAGACACTCGAATAGACGGTAATCACCCGACACGAGATAACCCTCTTCGATCGTCCGATGTCGCTCCCAAGGCAAAGTCAGATCGGAACCCGCCCGAAGCAACCAGGTGCGTTGGCCGCTTTGCGGCACTTGGTAGAGATCACGCACCTGCAACTTCAGAGCGATGCCGGTGTCACGCGCGGACACCATGCCAGCCGACCAATCGCTTGCGGTAGTCCGCACGACAGACAACGCGTTACCGTCGGTCGACCGCGCGGGATCGAAAAACACCAACAATGTCGATGCCGTGATCGCATGCAGCGACACCGCAGGCGCGATCGACGGAATATGGAGATAGTCGTGCTTGGCGAGCATCTCGCGCCGCGAGTCGTGCCCAAGGCGCAATTGTCCCTCGAGCACGAAAACTTCAGCAGTGTGGTCGGCGTAACGCGGGTTGACCGTCACGCCAACCGGCAGGTTGACCTCAGCCGCGAGACCGCGTGGATCACGGCGCAAGACTCGAACTTCTGCGCCTTCAAACCCCGCGAGCGACTCGGGAGCCGCATCGATCGCATGTCGTCCGAAAATACTGAAATCAGAAGCCCTGGTATCAGTCATCGCGCTTGCAGCGGCAAGCACGAGTAAAGAGATCAGGGAGCGCAATCGGCGCCGGGGGTAGGTTTCCATCCCTTGATGATACGAATAGCCGCTCGCGCGATGCCAGCGTTGTCGTGTGCGACACCCGGAACGATGACACAAGACCAATTGAACACCTGGCCAGTGCGCGCGGCGATCTGCCGTGAGGTGCCGTAGAAATTTTGGCCTCGGGCGTAGCGATGCGGTCCCTGTGCCATAGCCGCCGGCTGCCTCGGCAAACTGCGATGATTCGGATCGGAATCGGCGTCACCCAACATCAGCACCATGGGCGACGCGAAGATACCCGCGTCGCCGCCTTTCGGCGTACCACGCAAGCCGAAGGGCCAGTCGACGTCGTTCAAGGGAAACATGTAGGAGCCCGCGTTGGCCGAGATGGCCGCGACCATCCGCTGCGCGACACCCAACATCACGAATCGGTGAACGAACTGGGCACCGGCCGAGTGCCCGAAAAGCCAATACTGCTCAGCGCTCAAATTCTCGTGACGTCGCAAGGCATCGAACAGTGGCTCGATCGATGAATACGCCCAGCGCGCCTTGGGCTGCAGGTTGCCAGCCTCGTCGAACACGCCGCCAAAGTTATAACCTTCACTGCCTGGAAAATGATTTTGTGCGTACTCCGGTACGACCACCACGATGTCGTTGGCCAATGCGATATCGCGCCATTCGGCGAGATAGCGATCGGCATCGCGTCCCACTCCATGCATCACGAATACGATCGGTGCATCCGCTTTGGTATCGGCTCCACGCAGATACCAGAGCGTGATCGGCGCCCCACCCCAGTCGGCCACAGTGAGACGCTTCGAACCCGGCACGTCGATACCGGCAAGCTCCGCATGACTCACGAGGGGTAACAGCAACGCCATCCAAGAGGCTGCCCAAAGTGCGTACTTCGAGAAAAAGCTCCGACGGATCGACATGGTCATTGTCCTTTGAGCTCACGAGCAAGTCGTTCGGTATCGAGGGCACCCTCCCAGCGCGCTACCACGATGGTCGCCACGGCGTTGCCTACGAAATTGGTGATGGCACGACACTCGGACATGAAACGATCGATGCCGAGAATCAAGGCCATACCGGCGACCGGCACGGCAGGCACTACGGCCAACGTGGCAGCCAAAGTGATGAACCCGGCACCGGTGACACCCGCGGCGCCTTTGGAGCTGATGATCGCCACCAACAACAGCAAAACCTGATCGGTGAGACTCAAATCCACTCCGGTCGCCTGCGCGATGAAGAGTGCCGCCAACGTCATATAGATGTTGGTGCCATCGAGATTGAACGAATAACCGGTCGGTACGACTAGACCCACCACCGATTTGGCACAGCCCGCTTGCTCTAGCTTGCGCATCAAAGACGGCAGCGCCGACTCGGAAGAACTGGTACCGAGGACCAACCACAACTCTTCTTTCAGATACGTCAGGAGTCGCCACAGGGAGAAGCCGGAGGCTCTGGCGATCAAACCCAACACGACCAGAATGAAAAAAGCCGAGGTTAGGTAGAAGGTGGCGATCAGCGCTGCGAGATTGGCGATCGAGTCGATACCGTATTTTCCGATGGTGAAGGCGAATGCACCGAAAGCACCGATCGGCGCGAAACGCATCAACAAGGTCACCATCTTGAAAAACGCCTCGCTGATGACATGCAAGCCTTCGACGATACGGATTCGGCTTTGTCCGAGATTGGCGACACTAATGCCGAAAATGATCGCGATGAAGAGCACCGAGAGGATCTGGCCGCTCGTCAACGCACCGAGAAAGGTGTCGGGGATGATGGCGAGCAGGAAAGATACGATGTCCTGCTCTTGCGCCTTGCCCACATATCCGGCCACCGCACCGTCATCGAGTGTGGCGGGATCGACATTCATACCGGCGCCGGGCTTGACGACATTTGCCACGACGAGGCCAATCACGAGCGCGCCCGTCGACACCACGACAAAATACAGCAGCGCTTTGCCGGTCGTACTACCCAGACTCGCAAGCGAAGACATGCTCGCAATGCCACTCGCAACCGTCAAAAAAATCACAGGTGCGATCACGAGCTTGACGAGCTTGATGAAGGCGTCGCCCAACGGCTTTAGCTGAACAGCGATATCAGGCGCGAAATGTCCGATCGCTCCTCCTACGAGAATAGCGATCAAGACTTGCGCATAAAGCGCGGTCCACCAAGGTTTCGAGGCGGTCGTCGCGAGACTCATCCTCTTAGCGCCCGTAACCACGGACGCGGATCTTCTCCCCGCTCGAGCACTTCGACCAACGCCGAGCCGACGACGACACCGGCGACGTGGCTACGCAATTTTTCGACCTGCTCGCGTGAGCGGATGCCAAACCCCGCACAGACCGGCACTGGCGATTTCGCTGTCACGGTCTTGAGATAGTCGATGACAGTGTCGGGCACGGCGACATTTTTGCCGGTAGTTCCCGTCATCGTCACGGCATACACGAAGCCTTCGCTGGCGGCACAGACTTGTTGCAATCGCGCAGACGTCGTCACCGGCGTGACCATTTGCACGAGCGCGACGCCTTCGGCGGCGAGCGCTGCACGCAGGTCACCGCCCTCGTCGAAGGGTAAATCCGGCACGATGAATCCGCAGACGCCTGCCGCTGCCGCATCGGCAGCTAGGGCGGCATAGCCGTATTGCAACAGGGGATTCAGGTAGCTCATGAGAACGAGCGGTGCAGCAGGTCGCTGCATACTGCGCAGCTCCGACAAGATCCATCGCAAACTGACGCCCTGCTTCAGAGCCGCCTGGCTGGAACGCTGGATCGTCATGCCATCGGCCATAGGGTCCGTGAACGGCACGCCGATCTCGACGACGTCCGACTCACTCGCGACCATCAGCAGATGCTCACGAAACTGTTCCTTACGAGGAAATCCTGCGGTCATGAAGGCCACGATGGCCGGCTCGCCCCGCTTTGATGCGGCGCGCACCGCATCGGCCAAACGCTCACTCGGCTTCACGATGTTTTCTCCGCGAGGATGGTTCTTTGCAAAGTCGGCATATCTTTGTCGCCACGCCCCGACATGCAGAGAATGACTTGGGCGCCAGGATGGGTTTTAGCCCAACGCTTCACACCATGGAGCGCGTGAGCCGTTTCGAGTGCCGGCAGGATCCCTTCGAGCTTCGAGCATTCGGTCAGCGCCGACAAAGCCTCCTCGTCGGTAGCAGACTCGTACTTCACTCTGCCTGCCGACATCAACAAGGCATGCTCAGGTCCAACGCCCGGATAGTCGAGACCTGCCGAGATCGAGTCGGTCTCATGAATCTGGCCGTTCTGATCCTGCAGTAACAAGGAGTAGCAGCCCTGCAGTACGCCGGGCCAGCCGTAGCTGAGGCTCGCTGCGTTCTCTCCCAAGTTCACGCCGCGTCCGCCGGCTTCGACGCCGACGATCTCGACCGACGCATCGGGAACGAAAGCGTGGAACATACCGATGGCGTTCGAGCCGCCGCCGACGCAAGCGAACACCGCATCAGGCAGCCGACCATTGCGCTCCAAATATTGTGCGCGCGCTTCACGACCGATGATCGCCTGCAGCTCACGCACGAGATAAGGATAGGGATGCGGGCCCACAGCCGAACCCAGCAGGTAAAACGTGCCCATCGGATCGGAAACCCAATCGCGCAACGCTTCGTCGATCGCAGCGCGCAAGGTCTGGTCGCCACCGGTGACCGGAACGACCTCAGCGCCCATCAAGCGCATGCGCCCCACGTTCGGAGCCTGTCGCTCCATGTCGATAGCGCCCATGTAAACGATGCAAGGCAAGCCGAGGCGCGCGCATGCTGCCGCGCTTGCCACACCATGCTGCCCGGCGCCGGTTTCCGCGACGATACGCGTGGCACCCAATCGTTTGGCGAGCAGCGCCTGACCTAGAGCGTTGTTGATCTTGTGCGCACCAGTGTGTGCGAGGTCCTCGCGTTTGAACCAGATCTCGGCGCCCCAGGCAGCCGACAGACGCGGTGCATAGCTCAACGCCGTCGGTCGCCCGACCCAGTGACGCAGCTGCTCGGTTAGTTCCGCTTGGAAATCGGCGCGGTGCAGATGCTCGCGCATCCCGGCCTCGAGACGCTCGAGTGCAGGAATCAAAGTTTCAGGAACGTATCGGCCACCGTAGGGCCCGAACCGTCCGCGTAAATCCGGATATTGACCGCCTAGCTCAGCATCGAGCATGCGACGCTGTTCTTCGGCACTGAATTTCACATGGGCATTCATCTTTCACACTCCTGCAGAGGCGCGGCGAGCCGCCTCGACGAATTCGATGATCTTCTGCGGCGACTTGCGACCGGGTGAGGCTTCGACACCACTCGACACATCCACGCCGAAAGGGCGCACTTCGCGAACGGCTGCTGCGACATTGCCGGGTGACAAGCCCCCCGCCAAGACCAGCTCGGTCGCCAGAGCGATCTGCGCTGCCTGACTCCAATCAGCCGTGACGCCAGCGCCACTACGAGGCCCCTCGAACAAGACTCGCGCAGGCCACTGCGCCGGCGCAATCTGCTGCTGACGAACGACAGGGAGTATACGAGCCGGATCGAGCGGCGGCAGCGATACGAGGTCTGCCAAATCCAGCTGCAACAAATCCGGTTGAAACTCTTCTAGGAGTGTCGCGACGAGTGCTGCGGACGGATGCAAGGTGACCGCGACACACAACGCTTTGCGACGTACGGGCTCTGCCAGACGCAGTGCTTGATCGATGCTCAACTCGCGCGGCGACGGTGCAAACACGAAACCGATCGCATCGACTTTCTGCTCCAGCGCAACCGAAACCGCCGTTGCATCCGTCAAGCCACACACCTTGATCCACACCGGGTTCATGCTCTTCAAGCCCGCGACGATGATCGGCGCTGCTCGGCAGCCGACCGAGCCGCCTCTAGCATGGCCGCCAGATGCGCCGCCGGATCTGCCGCTTGCATCAAAGCCCCACCGATCAAAGCCAAGTCGTATCCAACGCTCGCCATACGAGCCGCATCTGCCGTCGTCATCACACCGCTCTCGGCCACGCGGGGCACCGACGTCGGCAACTCGGACACCAAGGTCTCCAATCGATCCGGCACGACTTGCAGAGTGACGAGGTCGCGGCTGTTGATCCCGAGCAGTAACGACGTGCTCGCTGACCGAAAACGATCAATCAATCGCTCGGCACGCGCGATATCGGCTCGGTCGAACGTCTCGATCAGCACGAAAAGCTGCTGAGCGAGCGCTGTTTCACAGAGCAGGCTCAAGCTGTGGTCGTCGAGCATCCGGACGATCAACAATACCCCGCCAGCGCCCGCTGCCCTCGCTTCCAAAACTTGATAGGGATCGACCAAAAAATCTTTGCGCATCGTCGGGACACGCGAGCCTCGTCCATCGGCCGACTGTCGAACCACGCGCAATGCAGAGGCAGCTCGAAGGTGATCGAGCGAGCCATCGAAGCGATCGGGCTCTGTCAGCACGGAGATCGCAGCAGCGCCTCCTTTAACGTAGGCACGGATCCGGTCATCGGCCGAATTCTCCGTGGCGTTTCCAAGCTGCCCGAGTGCCGGTGAGCGCAGTTTCATCTCGGCGATCACATCGAAGCCTCGCTCGGAGAGTTGCAAGGCGGGCGGAGCCGGCAGATCTTGGAGTGATGCTGCGAGCTCTGACTGCGGCAGCTGAAATTGAGCGGCCTCGACACGACGTCGACTACTTGCAGCCATCGTAGCGAGAAAATCCTCAGCCACGTCCAAACTCCGCCAAGCGCTGCAACATCTGCGTTGCAACGCCGCTGTCGATAACGGCAGCGGCACGCGCGACGCCTGCCATCGGGTCCGTTACGACTCCGGCACACTCGAGCGCTAACGCCGCACCCATCAGCAAGGTGTCGCGATGCGCACCGACGTCGCGTCGCTCGAAAACGGCACGCAGTGCAGCCGCGTTGTTGACGGCATCACCGCCTGCAAGCTCGGATGGATCGCAAATACGCATTCCGTAATCGGCGGGGCTGCGGACGCTACGTGTCACGACACCGGATCGCACATCGAACAATACGAAAGGCCCCGCTGTCGTCGGCTCGTCCCAACCGAGCGCACCATGCACGACGAAGGCACGCGTCAGACCCGGCAAACCGGCGAGCGTCTCTGCCATGAGCTCAGCCATCGGCTCGCTGTAAGCACCGACGAGCTGAAACGGTGGTGCCGCCGGGTTGGTCAGCGGCCCGAGCACATTGAAAATCGTGCGAATACCGAGAGCCTGTCGGATCGGTGCGATCGCCTTCATCGCCGGGTGGTAATGCGGCGCAAACAAGAAGGAGAAGCCCGTTGCTCGCAAACAATCACCAGCACGCTGCTCATCGAGCGGCAAGGGCAAACCGAGGGCCTCGAGCACATCGGCACTACCGCTGCGACTCGAGATGGATCGATTACCGTGCTTGATGACCGGAACACCACAAGCCGCGACGAGCAGCGCGGTGCCCGTAGAGATATTCACGCTGCCGGACGCATCACCGCCCGTGCCCACGATATCGATGGAACGATGCTGTAGCTCGACATCCACGTTGGGCTTACGAGCCAGCTCGCGCATGGCAGTCGCGAAGCCGCGCAATTCGGCCGCGACGACACCCTTGGCCCGAAGAGCAGCCAAGACGGCACCGGCGACAGCCGGAGCCAACGACAGGTCGGTCAAGCTTTTGAGTAGACCCGCACTCTCTTGCTCGCTCAAATGATGACCATCTAGAACGTGCTCGAGCATTTCTTTGATGCTTTTCTCTTTGAATGGATCAGCCACGTCGGCCCCCGTTCTGCAAGAGGAAATTTTGCATCAGTCGCGGACCATCGGGCGTGAGCACGCTCTCGGGATGGAACTGCACGCCCTCAACCATGAGCTCCCGATGCCGGACACCCATGATTTCCCCCTCGGCGGTTTGTGCGGTGACCTGCAAGTCGGCGGGGAGACTTTCCGGTTTTGCAATCAAAGAATGGTAACGACCGATCTCACACGGGTTCGGTAGCCCTTCGAACAAACCCAAACCATCGTGCGTGATCTTGGATGTTTTGCCGTGCATCAAGCGACCAGCACGGACTACTTTGCCTCCGAAAACTTCGACGATCGACTGATGCCCGAGACAGACTCCGAAAACAGGCACTTTGCCTGCGAAGGCCCGGATCATGTCCATCGAAACGCCCGCGTCGTACGGCGTACCTGGACCCGGTGAAATGCAAACGTGCGTCGGAGCACTGGCGAGCGCTTCTTCAATGGTCACGGCGTCGTTACGCCGCACGTCGACCTCGGCGCCCAAAACGAGAAACGCCTGCACAAGGTTGTAGGTAAAGGAGTCGTAGTTATCAATCAGCAGCAGACGCGGTGCCGTCATGATCACAGGCCCTCCGCAGCCATCGCGAGCGCGCGCGCAGCAGAGCTGCTCTTGGCGATCACTTCGTCGTATTCGCTCTGGGGCTGACTGTCTGCAACGATGCCAGCGCCTGCCTGGTAGGAATATTCATCACCACGAAACACGAGCGTTCTGATGGTGATGGCCTGATCCATATCGCCTTGGGCACCGAAGTATCCGACGGTGCCCCCGTAGAGACCACGCCTGACCGGCTCGAGCTCGTCGATGATCTCCATCGCACGCACCTTCGGCGCACCAACCAAAGTGCCAGCCGGGAACGCAGCGGCAAACAGATCGAATGCATCACGGCCCGCGGCAAGCTCACCGCGTACACCGCTCACCATATGCATGACATGGCTGTAACGCTCGATGGATTTGTAGGGCGCCACGTGCACACTGCCGGGTTTCGCAACACGCCCCAAGTCGTTACGCGCCAAATCGACGAGCATGACGTGCTCTGCGTTTTCTTTGGGGTCGGCCAGAAGATCGATTTCGCGCTCACGATCGATGACATCATCGGCCGATCTCGGTCGGGTTCCCGCGATGGGTCGCAGTTGTGCCTGTCCGTGCGAGAGCTTCACCAACGCTTCAGGCGACGACCCGACGACCGTGACATCACCGAGCGCACAGTAATACATATACGGTGATGGATTGATGAGGCGCAGTGCGCGATAGGCCTCGAACGGGTCGACATCGTGTCGCCCGGCAAAGCGCACCGACAACACGAGTTGGTAGACGTCACCCGCAGCGATGTACTCCTGCGTACGACCCACCTTGGCCAGAAACTCACTCTGCGACATCGACGCCACTGGTGCGCTGAACTTGCCGCGCGCAGTCGGTAACGGAACACCTCCACGCAGCGCGAGGATGATTTCGCGACGTAAGGATTGGCGTTCGACTTCGCTGCCCGAGTGCAGCAAGGCGATACCTCGAGTCAAATGATCGAAAACGAGCAAGGAGCCCGGGGCAACGTAGTGCAAATCCGGCACACCGGTTGGATCGGGCGCGAACGGCGGCAGTCGTTCAAAGAATCGAACGACATCGTAAGAGGAATAGCCCACCAAGCCGCCCGCCAAGGGAAAGTCGGGGCCCGCCCCAGGGGCGGTCGGCCGTGGCGCCTTCGAGAGTGCGAGCCGCAATGCCGACAGCAACTCTTGCTGGTCGCGTGGAACCGACAGCGACTGTGTTCCCTGCTTGAAGCCATCGGCCGCGAGACGAATGGCGAAACTCGTGTCACCGAAACCGATGAAGGAATAGCGCGCGAGTCGTTCGCCGCCCTCCACGCTCTCGAGCAAGAAAGTCGGGTTGAAGGCGCGCAGCTTCAAGAACGCCGATACAGGCGTGTCTAGATCACCGGCTATGTCGAATGGTGGTTTCATAAACGCAAAAACCCATCCCGGCTGTGTCCGGAGATGGGTTCGGGTGGCTCATCCTCTTTGGATTTTTAGGTCGACAGCGCCCCGCGCCCTCTCCGTCAGGAGCGGCGCCAACCCCACCAACGGCGGGCAATCAGATTGGTTTGCAGGGCAGAGAACATACGCGTTGGAGTATCGCTGTCGGGCCAAACGGGCGTCAAGGACTGCCGCCTACGTCTGATGGGACAACCACCAGTTGAAAAGTCCGTAGCCCGATAGCCCCATCACCATCAGACCTATCGCGGTCATGGCGATGCGCGAAGGAACGTGCTTGGCGATCCATGCACCGAAAGGCGCCGCGATCACTCCACCGCCTAGCAGCGCGATGACCAGATCGAAACGTCGCCAATCGAATGTGAACAAGAAGGTGATCGAAATGGTGAGCGTGACGAAAAACTCGGCCGCGTTCGACGTCCCCACTGCATACCGAGGTGGCACCCCACGCGCGATCAGCGATGGCGTCGTGACCATCCCCCATCCGCCGCCACCAATGGCATCGAGAAAACCTGCCGCACCACCGAGCGCGTGACTCGGTGCACGCGCTAGTTCAGGTTCGCCGCGCCGCGATGCGCGACGCAGCAACAGCACGCCCATGACCAAAAGGTACGCAAAGACAAACGGGCGCAGCAAATTGCCGTCGAGGGAACTCAGTAAGTAGGCGCCGAGCGCACCACCCACCATACCCGGCAACACGAGCTTGATGAAAATGCTGCGGTCGAGATTCTTAAACCATGCATGCGAAATGCCTGATGCACCGGTGGTCACGACCTCGGCAGCGTG
>JACCDK010355277.1_pt1 | contig 29130 bp, 25 predicted proteins | sample 7445871 | NCBI WGS metagenome assembly JACCDK01 (sample SAMN15323436, study PRJNA562643) | freshwater metagenome | isolation source: river surface water | place: USA:Blue River Watershed | collected 2017-08-15 | reverse complement strand
CCAATGGCATAAGAGAAACCTAAAGCATGATAACCCCAAGCATCGTTAGTACGATACAATTGATTTACCAAAGGTTTATCAGGTGAAGGATTTGGATCAGCATAGTTTGCACCATCCCAACGGTCATTGTAGGTATATGTCAAAGTGTATTGCCAGTGAAGAGCAAGTGCATCATTGATGAAGAATTTAAATCCTAAACCACCTTGAAGTGCAAAACCTAAATCAGTGATAGTATTTTGAACCAAGTGGTCGTTACCCCATTGGTCTGGGCGGTTAGCAGCTGTGTAAGGGTGTGGACCCCATTTGATTGTAGAGTGGGTGTAATATGCACCGGCTCCACCGTATACGTACGGAGCAAATTTAGCGTCTTCAGCTAAGATGCTTCCGTTGTTTAGTTTATAACGTGCTCCAAAAATTAGATCTCCAGTTTGAGCACGGAAACTACGCCAAAGGATGTCTCTTTCAGCAACGAAATTTGAGATGTCTTGGCTGAAACCAACTTCACCGGCACTTAAATTAACCACCGCATCAATGCTTGGGCTAATGTAATAAGCGAAGGCAGCGCCAGCGCCTTGATAGTTTGGTGCTTTAGAAAAGAATAATGAAGAACCCATGTCTCCAATATACTCTCTTAATCCACCATTTATTTCAATGCTGTGTGTTCCGGGAGCTTGTGAAAATCCTGATGCTGAGACCAAGGATAGACAAGCGATGAAGGAATGCTTAAGGTAGTGTTTAATCATATTCCGTCCGATTTTTTTGGTTGTTTATAGATATAGTAGTTGACAAATATAGGAAACTCAATATTAAAAAAAAGGATTTTTGAAAATTTTACACAGGTTTACCACATTTTTTTTGGGATAAAACCAGAATGCTTGAAAATTTTGGGGTAATACTAAAGAACTTAGTTATATACCTGTACAATATTGCCGTTTCGAGAAATCGTGTATTGTGCGAGTCGGCCAGCGGCCGGACCAGAAAGTGGAAAACCTTGATACATATAGGTGCTTTTACAGCAAGGTTCAAATTCGGTTCCCTTGTAATTTCCACATTTCAATTGAATATTTATAGAGTCAACCCAAATGTTTGAGCATTGATTTCCAGGTTGATAGGCACAGGTTCTTTCAAATGCATACCACTGATCATCAAAATCATGAATGACAAGCACTCCTCTAACACCTCCATCAAAATAGGCATGTGTTCCAACATTGCTGAGATGCATGTATGAGGGTAAATCTAGATCAATAACAATATTAACCAATCCTTTGGGAATGTTCTCGGTTACTCTGCGTGATTTATCGCACCCAGAAAACACAGATAGAATACTGAACAATAGAACTGCCCAAAGAGTTAATTTATTCATAATTGTAGAATCCTTTTTTAGTTTTTCGGCCATGAAAACCGGCATCTACTTTCTGTTTCTGAATTCTGCTGGGTCTGAATTTAGGATCAAATTGAAATTGCTCAAACATAGAGCTCGTAACCGAATAATTGGTTTCAACCCCAATTAAGTCCATCAACCTGAAAGGGCCCATCTTGAATCCGATACTTTCCATTAAACGATCTATAGTTTCGAAATCTGAAACGCCTTCTTCTAGAGCTTTTAGGGCTTCTACATAGTAATGCCGAGCAACTCTATTTACAATAAAACCGGGAGAGTCTTGAGCGTAAACAGCAGTTTTCCCGAGGGATATTGCCCAGTCAAATGCGGTTGCAGCTATTGAATCAGAAGTTGCCGCGCCTTTGATGATTTCCACTAGTTTCATCAAATGAGCTGGATTGAAAAAGTGAACACCAACCAATCTTTCGGGGTATTTAAGCACCGAGGCAATTTGGGTGATTGGAATTGAAGAAGTATTTGTAGCAAATATACAATTTGGGCTATTTTGTACTTCTAACTTTTGGAAGAGATCTTGTTTCAGAGGTAGTTTTTCAAGTATAGCCTCAAGAATTAAGTCAGCCTCGAGCTCTTCAAAGTTATTAGTGAATTTTAATTTTGAGAGGGTATTTATTTTTTGTTCCTCGGTTGATTTTCCCTTAGAAATGGACGTATCAATAAGTTGATTTATGTAGGCTTTAGCTTTGTTTAACGCATCAGTGTTGATGTCGTAAACCATGGTTTCATAGCCACTTTGCGCCGAGCAAAGCGCAATACCTGATCCCATAACACCAGAACCAATAATTGCTACCGTCTTCATATTACAAATTTAACGAGATTTTAACCAGCCTTCAGGATTTTGTTTGTCTTGACCTTGCCATACTTGGAATTGCAAAACGAATTTTCCGTCATCGTCTTCCATAATTTGTCCAATGGTTGTTCCGGTATTGATTTGTTCACCTTTGGTGACAGTTACACTGCTTAACCTTGAATACACGGTAAAATATTCGCCATGGTTTACTAAAACGGCTTCTCCTTGTCCGGGAATGGAGAGAATGGCACTGACTGTACCTTTAAATACTGCTTTGGCCCTAGAACCGGATGAGGTTGTAATGTCTACCCCGTTATTTTCAAGGGTGATATTTTTAAATTCAGGGTGGGCATGTACACCAAAACGTTGTGAAATATATCCGCGATCTACCGGCCATGGAAGCCCACCTCTATTAGAAGAAAATGAATTGCTTAGGGCTCTTGATTCTGGTGTAAGGGAAGTTTCAGTTCGATCAGATTTGGTTGTTCCACTTGATTTTAAAGCAGTAGAATTGCGTTGTGAATTTCTAACTTGTCTTTTTCGCTCAGCTTCTATTTCTTTGGCAATGGCAAGTTTAATGGCTCGGTCGAGTTTTGCCATTTGTTTGCGTTTTTGCCTGATTTTATCTTGGAGTTCATCTTCCTTTGCAGAAAGAGTTTTGACTATTTGAACCTTTGATTCTTTGTCTACTTCTAGTTTTTGTTTTTCTTGCTCCTTAGATCCAAGCAATGAAGTTTTTTCGGCTTTGATGACATTCAGTTTGTTCAAAGCGGACTCCACTTCGGTTTGTTGTGTATTTAATTGAGAAATCTGATATCTTCGGTAATCGGATAGTTTTCTCAGGTATTTCCAGCGACGTAGCGCTTGTTTTAGGTTAGTTGAAGTGAAAACAAATGCCACTTCTCTTCCTGACTTTCTGGTTTTATAGGCCTTTCTTACCGTCTTACTGAGTTTTAATTTTTCAATTTGTAAATGAGCAATCAGAGTGTCTAAAAGACGGGATTGGTGTTGAATTTCCGATTCAGCAGCAACAACTTCAATGTTTAAATTGGATATCAATACCTCGCGCTGTTCAATGATGCGACTTATAGTATTGAGTTGATGAAGGGTGGCGTTTTTTTCTTTTTGCGTGGATTTGAGTATTTTTTGACTTTCTGCTAGTTCTTTTTCAATTTTTAATCGCCTCGCTTCTAATGTCTTGCGAGACTGTCCATAACCCATTGAGGGTAATGCTAATAGAATGATCAAAAAATTCCAAATTCTCATTTTCGTTCATAATCGGCAGACACCGAGAATGGGTACGAAGGTATAGCATCAAAACGAACAGTTTTTAACTCAGCATCCAAGCGTATGTTATTCAGGCCATTTTGAGCTTTTTCGGGGCTTTTTCCTTCTACTTTGATATAAAAGTTGGGTGGAGGAAACGAATTTGAGGCAGAATCATAAGCAATATTGGCTTTTCCGAAGCCATTCTCATAATTAAACTGACCACCGTTGGCAATGCTTCCAGTAAAGATACCTTGTATAAATCTTAAGGCATAAATGCCTGAATCTGTTTGTGGAATTGCTAGAGGTAGATCTTTAATTCCTTGTGCATAATAATGTCTGTTGTAAAGATCAAGAAAGTGAATAGAATCTTTGTTGATGATGCCCTTAGCTATCTGAATTCCAATACTTGCAGAAATCGAGAACCAAACGATGCTGTCTTTTCGCATTCTGATGGACATTTTTCCCGCCATTTCGTTTCCGTCAAGATTGAGATCAACCAAATAACTAGCGGTTATATGATTCCAATTATCGTTGTTGAAATTAAGGTCTTGAGCATGCAATCCACTTTTTGAAGTAAGAGTGAGAATCAAGATTATTATGATTAATTTGAATTTATTCATGGACATAAATGTTGGAGGGATTTATAATTTGAAGGAATATTATCTGGTTTAGAACTAATTTCATGCCACATTTTTTTTGCTTCTTCACATTTTTGATTCAATTCCATTAACATAGCTGAATGACATTTGTGGTGATTAGTTAAAAAGGGATAGGTTACTTCAAATTCTTCGGTCAGTTGTATGAAAGTGGCAATTTCTCGTTGACTGAAAATGGAAAGTAATTTCGTTTCAAAATCATTGATTTCATTGTGAACTGTTTGAACCGTTTTATCTGACAATGGAGTTTTCTTGAATTTCATGAATCCTTCGGGCGGGGTTCCTCCAAATTCTGACTTCCAAATTATTCGCAAATGTTCAGCACTATCCTCAAACCCTGCCATGCTAGCTGTGTAAATACCTTGTCTATACCTACTAATGAATCTTGGTTTTTGGCGTATCAGTTGGCTTCTTATGGGCCAAGCCTCATTGTATTTGAACGATTTTTCTAAGACATCCGCTTTAGACATGAGAAAATCTTCTTGTTTGGGGTAAAGTTCAAGCGCTTTGTTGATGTAGCTTTCAGCGTAAGTAAGCTGATTTTCAGATTGTGCCAGTCGATAAAGCGAAAGGGCTTTAACCATGGAATCGGTGCAGTATTGAGAGATTCGTAGGTAAATTGAATGGGCATCAAACGGTGAGTTCATACGAAGCGTTTCAGCTTTTCGGAATGAATCTTCCCAAGCTACTTTTTTTGCAGGAGGGGGAAATTTTGGCTCAGGAAGGGGGGTAAATGGCTGGGCAGATAGTCTTTGAAAAAAAAGATTATCTGTTGTTGAAAACAGAGAAAACAGCAGTACTACTAAGCTAAAACTGAGTAGTCGCCAAGGCTGTATTCTTTTGTTTTTCCGTTCAAACATACGTAATTACCAATCATAGAGTTTTCGCATTCAAAGTGTTTGATTTCGCAAGACTCTTGGATGATGGTATTGCGAATAACGCAATTTTCTAGTTTTGAATTGTTCCCAATGCTCACAAACGGACCAATTTCGCAATTTTTAAGTTGAACGTCATCACCAATAAAACAAGGTTCGTGAATCACTACATCGTTTCCGAAACGTTTTGCAACGCCTTCAAATTGAGTTGATTTATTTACCAATACCCTTTGATTGGTGTAAACAGTTGCACTGTAATTTCCACAATCCAACCATTCATCAACAGCACCAGGTACGAATAACATGCCTTTATTTTTCATGTTTTCCATGGCGTTGGTTAATTGGTATTCTCCCTTTTCTTTGATATCGTTATCAATGAGAAATTGTAGTTCGCTTTCTAAAGTTTCACCACTTTGGAAGTAATAAATTCCTATAATTGCGAGATCAGAAACAAATTCTTGGGGTTTTTCTACAAAATCTGTAATGATGTTGTCTGAGTTGTATTTAACAACACCGAAAGAACTGGGATTTTCTACTTTATGCACCCAAATAACACCGTCTTTGGTTTTGTCTAAATTGAATTTGGTACGGAAAAGGGTATCTGCAAATGCAACAATGACATCCCCTTTGAGGCATTCACGTGCACAAAGAATGGCATGACCTGTGCCTTCTGCTTTGTCTTGGTAAAAGATTTTTCCTTGAGCACCCACTGATTCAGCAATGCTGATGAGTTCTTTTTCGGTTTCTTCACCAAAACGACCTACTACAAAACCAATTTCTTCGATGGTTTCACCGCAAACTGCGGCGATATCTTCAATCAGCCAATGTACAATTGACTTTCCAGCAACTTTTAAAAGAGGTTTTGGAGTTGTAAGGGTATGGGGTCTCATGCGTTTACCCATTCCGGCCATTGGTATGATCAATCTCATGCGTGTATTCGTATCAAAAAAAGGACTGCAAATTAAGGGATACTTTGTTAAAAAATCATTAATAGCGGGTTATTTACCCGAACTGCCATAACCACCGGCACCTCTTTCTGTGTTGTTTAGGACTTCATTTTCAATCCATTTTACCTGTTCGTGTTTGGCAATAACCATTTGCGCAATGCGTTCACCGTGGTTAATTATGAAGTCTACTTGAGAGTGATTTATCAGTAATACTTGAATCTCTCCGCGGTAATCTGCGTCTATGGTTCCGGGGGAATTTAACACGCTAATGCCGTGTTTTAGGGCTAGTCCGCTACGCGGACGTACCTGCGCTTCATATCCTTCGGGTAATTCCATGAACAACCCTGTTGGAATTAATTTGCGTTCACCAGGATGCAGCGTTATTGTTTCAGAGAGATTAGCATGAAGGTCCATACCTGCACTTTGTGAGGTCTGATATTTTGGAAGGGGATTGTTGGATTGGTTAATAATTTTAACGGCTAATTTTTGGCTCATGGTACTTATATTTTAGCTAACGACTTCTTTTCGGCGAGGTATATTCCCCCGAAAAAGACGAAAAACAAAACAGATCTGTAAAAAACACCCAAAATATCAGAAGGCATTTGTTGAATAACCCATCCCAAGAGAAAACATCCCAAGAGTAAAGGAAGAATGAGCTTAAGGTTGTAGGGAATGGGGTAATATTTACGACTGAGTAGGAATCCGGCCAAAACCATAACTATGTATGTGATGAGGGTGGTATAAGCCGAGCCCACAAACCCAAATTTAGGAATGAGAAAGAGATTGAGTATCAAGGTGATTGTAGCACCAGCAAAAGCAGGTAGCGAGCCAATTTTGGTCTGTTCGCTTACCTTATACCAAACAGAAAGGGTATAGTAAATTCCTAGAAACAGGTTGGCTGCTAACAAGATGGGTACAATTTCCATGCCCCTGGTATCAGCGAAATAATCAGGATTTTGAATAAAAATTGGGGCGATGTAAGGCAAGATTGCGATGGTACCTAAATAGATTAAAGTCACGGCATAAATAAAATACTTCATGACATATGCGTAGCTCTGTTGGGGATTCAATTGTTTTGCTTGCTTGAAAAAATAAGGCTCAACAGCAAATCTGAAGGCCTGAACAAAGAGCGTTAAAACTAGGCTGAGCTTATAAAATGCACTGTAAATGCTGACTTCGTGGTCTGCAATGTTATCGGGAAGCAGTTTTTTCAATAGTATTCTATCAAATGTTTCGTTGATCATGCCAGCTAACCCAATAAAAATCAGGGGATAGCTATACTTTAACATGCGTTTGAGCAAGTCTATGTCAATTCCTAATCGAATGGTTTTCCAAGTTTTAAGAAGCATTACAAAGGTGGCTAAACTTGCAATTACATTGGCCATGAAAATAAACGAAACTTGGTTTCTAGAATAAACCAAATCTTGAGCCCAAAGTTGACCTTTGGATGCAAAATACGGACAAACCACCAAGAAAAATACATTTAAACCAATGTTAATGAATATGTTACCAAACTTTATGATGGCGAAGGTCCAGGGTTGTTCATTTTGTCGAAGTCTGGCAAAACCTATACTGGTTATGGCATCTGCAGTTAAAATTATTGCAAACCAAACTGCATATTCTGGGTGAGTTGGGTATTCAACAAAATCCATGATTTGTTGAGAAAAGGTGCGAGCAAGAATGATCCAAATAAAACCAGTGAATATCAAGAAATTTGCGGCAGTTGAGAATACTCGATTGGGTTCATCGCTTTTTTGAGAAAAATGAAAAAATGCTGTTTCTAGTCCAAACATGAAAAGTACAGCAAACAAGCTAGCATAACTGAACATGACACCCACAACTCCATAATCAGCAACTTCAGCAAGAATTCCCGTATACAGAGGAACGAGCAAGTAATTCAGCAGTCTACCCAACATAGTACTTAGGCCGTAAACCGCTGTTTGCGAGGCTAATTTCCGAATTCCCGACATGAAACAAAGATACGAGTTATAATAAAAAAAAGAGGCTTCCTGTTAGGGGAGCCTCTTCCACAGTTTGAGTTCAAAAGGAATCTAAGTTTCTAAGTTGAATTGGTGTTTTTCAAATACCGTGCCAAAGATTTAAATCCAATGTTCAGGCGCCTCTGGGCCGAGATTAAACAATAGGTCTATGATGCTCATATGTGGAAGAAAACCAATCACATCAGCAAAAACTTGCGGATATATTTTTTCTTTTTCGGGGGATATTTTTTCTTTCTTTTTTTTGATTTCAGATTCAGCCCAATCAAGATTTAAGTGAGCCAACCCCAAATAGGGGTGAATTATTTGCGCCGTTTGGATGAATAATTCTCCTATGTTTTCGGGTTCGTTTTTCCAAACCTGAAAAATTTTATAATCGTAAAATTCAAAAAATGGACTTTTGCCGTAAGCGGTTTGAAGAGCATTTTGGTGTTCTTTGATCCATTTATGTTGATAGCTGATTTTTCTGTAGGCCCACGGTTGATTCTTGGTATCTTTTAACAACGGGATGATCAATGTTTGTGGACCTTGTGCCGTTGCAATTTGATAGTGATGAACTGAATGCGGCGTGTTTTCGTATGGATTTATTCCAAAAGATTTTTCTTCAATTCTATTTGAATACCACTCAACTGATGGAAAAACCGAATCAATAAACATAGATTTTCTCAGCTTTTAAATGATCATCTGATTTTTGTGCAAGGGTTTCAAGTGATATTTTTAGCGTGGGATGAATAAATTTGGGCGCAATTTCGGCTAAAGGGAACAGTACAAAATTGCGATTTTGCATTTCGGGGTGCGGAACCGTCAATAAATCATTTTTTAGAATGTACTTATCGAAGAATATGATATCAATATCGATAATTCGCGGTCCCCATTTTTCTATTCTCTTTCTGCCTAATTGTTGTTCAATGTGTTGTAATTTTCTAAATAGCAGTAAAGGTGAAAACGGTGTTTCGACGGCTAATGCTTGATTGTAAAAATCAGGTTGGTCGGTTTTTCCCCAAGCAGCAGTTTTGTATACATACGATTGTTTAGTAATGATACCTGCATGTTTTTCGATTAGCGTATTTGCTTTACTCAAAATTTCGAGAGAGTTTCCTTGGTTGCTTCCGGTTGAGAGTAGGGTGAACATTGGTCTATGGTCTATGGTCTATGGTACCTGGTCTATGGTACCTGGTACATGGTACATGGTACATGGTCATTGGTCTGGGTTACGTTACCCGGCACCCGGTACCTGCTACCTGCTACCTGCTACCCGCTACCCGCTACCATTTCAAAGATAATATCTTAGATTTGTAGTATGTTCAGAAAATCAATTTTTGTTGTAGTTCTCTGGTTTATAGGGGCTGTTAATATCCTTCAGAGCCAAAATAGAATCAGTTCATACAGTACTTCGAGCAATGATAAATGGGATGTTAGGGTTTACAATAACGACCCAATGAAGACGCGTCATTATACTTTTAAAAATAATGGTTTGACATTGATTACATCTGAAAATAAGCGTTCACCAAGAATCTATACCATGGTTGCGGTGAAAACGGGTTCGAAGAATGACCCGGCTGATCATACCGGATTGGCGCATTATTTGGAGCATTTGCTGTTTAAGGGTACAGATAAATACGGAACGCAAGATTTTAGTAAGGAGAAGCCTTTTTTGGATCAAATTGAAGCTCTTTATGAAAAATATAACCATACCACCGATGAAGGTGTTCGTAAGAATATTTATCGTCAGATTGATAGCGTGAGTCAGTTGGCTGCAAAGCATTCTATTGCCAATGAATTTGATAAAATGTGTCAAGCAATGGGTGCCCAAGGAACCAATGCGTTTACATCAAATGATATGACCGTTTATATCAACGATATTCCATCGAATGCGGTTGATCAGTGGTTGAGCCTGGAATCTGAAAGGTATAGAAATCCGGTATTTAGATTGTTCCACACCGAGTTGGAAGCGGTTTATGAAGAAAAGAATATTTCCATCGATAGAGATATGTCGCAAGTTTGGGAACAGTTGTTTGCGGAACTTTTCAAGAACCATAACTACGGCAAACAAACCACCATTGGAACCATTGAACATTTGAAAAATCCTTCGTTAAAAGCCATAAGAGAGTATTACGAGACCTATTATGTGCCCAATAATATGGCGATTATTCTTTCTGGGGACTTTAATGCGGATGAAGTTGCAAATAAGGTATACGAGCAATTTGCGTACATGCAAAGCAAGGATGTTCCAGAGTATAAATTTGAAGATGAGGAACCAAGAAATGTAGAACGCAAAGTAGAAGTTACTGGTCCGAGTCAAGAGATGATTATGCTCGGATATAAACTTCCTGCGGCGGGTACAAAAGACTTGATAACGGCTAAATTGGTTGATTTAATTTTAAGTAATTCCAATGCTGGATTGATTGATTTAAACCTGAACCAAAAACAACTGGTTTTGGAAGCGGGAAGTTCTATTGAAGACATGAAAGACCATTCCTTGTTTTATATATACGGTCAACCTAAATCTGGTCAATCATTAGATACAGTTAAGTCATTGGTATTAAATGAAATTGAACGTTTGAAGCGCGGAGAATTTGATTTTAATTTGGTTAAAGACATTATTTTAAACAAAGAGATCAGCGAATTGAATGCATACAAGGATAATGGAACACGTTGCATGTTTTTGATGGATAATTTCATCAAAGGTATTGATCATCAAAAGGCCATCAATGAGTTGTGGGAAATGTCGCAAATTTCTAAGGAAGAAATTATCAGGGTTGCCAATGAATATTTCGGAAATGACCGAGTGGCAATCTATAAATATAAAGGTGAAACTCCAGTGAACGTCAAGATTGTTAAACCTGAAATCAATCCTGTTGAACTTAATAGAGACAAACAAAGTGAGTTTTTAGCTAATTGGTTGACTAAAAAACCCAAAGATATTGAGCCGGAATTTTTTGATGGAAAGATTGATACGAGAATGGTTAAAAATACCCCCATTTATACGGTTAAAAACACTGAAAATAGGTTGTTCAATTTGAGTGTGCGTTTGAACTATGGTCAATACCACAATCTAACGGCTGGAATGTTGGGTTCGTATTTTTCGTTGATTGGAAACGGAAAGTTAACTGCTGAGCAAATTTCTAAAAAGTTTTATCATTGGGGTTGTAATTATTCTGTTTCTGTTGGAAATGAACACTCATTCATAACCTTATCTGGACCACAAGAAAATATGGATTCTGCAATGATTTTATTGACATCTTTGATCAATTCTCCAGAGAAAAACAAAGAGGTTTTAGAAGAATTGGTTTCAGATATTCTTCAGTCTCGTGAAAACAGCAAGACAAATCCACAGGCCATTGCTGGTGCATTAAGTAACTACATGAAGTACGGAGCATTCAATCCTCGTACTTATATTTTGTCAAACGCTCAATTAAAAGGTATAACGGCCGAAGAGTTATTTAAAGTAAGAAAGGTCTGGCTTAGTGCAACGCGTCAAGTTTCTTATTTCGGGCCAACAGATTTGGCTCAGGTGGAGAAATTATTGTCAAAAACGGGTTGGGTAGGAAGTTCTTTCAAAGTAATTCCGGAAACTGTTAGTCAAAAGTTCAAATTGCAAGATATTACTAAGCCTGTTGTCTACTTTACTGATTACCCTCAAGTACAATCGAGTATTTATTGGTACACAAAGATTGGCAGTTACAATTCGAAGGTGACACCATTGGTAAATGCCTTTAATCAATATTTTGGTGGTGATATGAGTTCTGTAGTATTTCAAACCATCAGGGAGTCGAAGGCCTTGGCCTACAGCACTTATGCATCGGTTGGGATTCCAAATAAGCCAGACGGTGATTTTTCGTTTACCGCTTTTGTAGGTACTCAATCAGACAAGTTTCACGATGCCATTTCGGGAATGAATGAACTCATTGGTGCATTGCCTATGAATGAGCAGATCTTCGAGATGTCAAAAAACAGCATCTTGAATAACCTTCGCACTTATCGCATTATGCCAGAAGACAGAGTTGGTTATATGTACTACATGCAACAAATGAATATTACTGAAGATCCGGTTAAAACGGGTTTTAATTTGGTACAAACTTTGAAATTCGACAACATTTCAGAGTATCACAAACAAAACATATCGGGTAAAATATATGCCATGTGTGTAGTTGCTAGCAAAGATCGAATCAAGGAAGAAGATTTAGCAAAATATGGCAAGGTAATCAAGTTGAGTACCAAAGATATTTTTGGGTACTAATTACTAGGTATCGGGTATCGGGTGACGGGTTTCGGGTTTCGGGGGTCGGGTTTTGGGTATTGGGTGGCTCTGGATTAGGTACTAGGCTTCAGACTTCGGACTATGGACCCTGGACTATGGACCTTGGACTACCGACTTTGGACTATGGACCCTGGACTACCGACTTCATATCAATTCTTCATTGCGAAGCTTGTGCTTTGTAAAGAGCTCTTCAAGAGAATCTTTTGTAAAGAATGTATTTAGGGCTTCTAGATGCCGGATATGGTGAAGGTCGGTGCAAGCGTAATCGTAAAATCCTTCATCAAGAAGTCTTTCAGCAATTTGCTGAACATCTTTTCCGTAATAAGGTGTAAGAGAGAGTAAGTTGAGTTGAAAATCAAACCCTAAGTCTTTTAAATACGTATAAGTGTTTTTGTAATCTTTGTGGTAATATGGATACCTTTCAGGATGTGCCAAGATAGGTATGTACCCGTCGATTTGAAGCTGGAAACTTACACTTTCTAGATGATCTGGTTTTTGAGCATAAGACAATTCAACGAGTATATTTTTATCTTTTACGCAAAGTAATGGTTCTTTATTTTTGATTTTTGACATGAATACATCATCTATCATGTGTTCAGCCGAGAAACCGATTAGTGAATTTTGGTTATTTTCATGAAGGAAATGATTGGCTGAGTCAAAAGCATTCGAAATGCTTTCTAAATTATTAGGGTGAGTATCAGCAATGATGTGTGGAGACCCTTTTATGCTATCAAAACCCAGTGTATTTAGTCCATTGACCAACAAAAGGGTAGTTTCATGGTCAGGTGATCCATCGTCAATTCCTGGTAACACGTGGTTGTGGAAATCTAGCATAATACAAAGTTCGACAATTAACGCATATGTTGAATTGATGATTTAATAATCAACATAAGATTTGCTAAAATGTATTTAAATATTAAAACAGAAATTTTCAGTCGTAAATTTTTAAAAAATTGAAAATCAATCAAATAAGAATAACACTATTTGACGTTAGTCGCACTTTTTGGATTTTTTGTCGAAAAAAATTAGACAAAAAAATTATGAATTCTCAGAAATTATTCCATAATTGCATTTTACGCTGTTAAATTAAAATCATATGATTATGAAAATTACGTTTAGTAAAATTCCAGTACTGACCCTGTTGGGGTTGGCTTTGTTTGTGTCTGATAGGGCGCAAGCACAGTCTACCGATGGGGACACAGTAAACGTCGGTGAGGTAACGATTACCGCAACCGGCTTGACCACCAGCACGCGGAAAACCGGTTACGGTGTTTCGCAAATTAAGAGCAAAAGTATTGTTTCTTCTGGTGAGAGTGGTATTATTCAGGCCATGACAGGTAAGGCTTCAAATGTACAAATTACTCGTTCAACGGGTGATCCAGGTGCAGGAGCCTACATTCAAATTCGTGGTCAGAATACGGTAACCGGTTCAAATCAGCCGCTAATTGTGGTTGACGGTGTTCCTGTTAGTAACTCAAGTTTAGGTGGGGGTGTAGATGGGGTTGTACAACAATCTCGTTTAAATGACATTAACCCTTCTGATATTGAGAACATTGAGATTCTTAAAGGTGCAGCAGCAGCTGCTATTTGGGGAACTCGTGCTGCAAATGGTGTAATTATGATTACAACCAAGAAAGGTAAAAAGGGGTTGAGTATTGAATTCAATAGCCAATTAGCCATGGATGAAGTAAACCGTGAATTTGAAAAACAAGACAAATTCGGTCAAGGTTCTGCGGGTAAATGGGCAGCGAATGTCGCTAATAGTTGGGGAGATAAAATTTCAAATCGTACGGGAACAGATGAATTGAATACTACAGGTGCTTATTTTGAAGCAGCTGACGGAACAAAGATTTATCCTATTACTAAAAAAGGCGATAAAACTATTTACAACCAAGCCAACCGCGATCAAGTTTTCCGCACAGGAACCACTTGGAACAACAATCTTTCAATCTCTTCTGCAAATGAAAAAGGTTCTATTTTCTTCTCAGTTTCTGATTGGGATCAAAAAGGGGTCTTGAATGGTAATTCAGACTATCGCAGAACAACAGGAAGATTGAATTTTTCATACAATGCCAACGAAAAATTGACATTAAGTATGAAAAGTACATTGGCGAAGATCTTCTCAAATCGTATCCAACAAGGGTCTAATTTAAATGGACTTTACTTAGGTTATTTGAGAACTCCACCAGATTTTGATAACCGCATTTTTGAAGGTACTTATTACAATGCGGCTGGCGTTGCAACATTTGGGGCTCATCGTGGTTACAGACGTTATATGGGGGATGCCGTTCCAACGTATAACAATCCAGGTTGGACATTAAACAATCAAGTGAATACAAGCGATGTAGTTCGTTTCATTGTAACACCTGAGGCTTCATACAAGTGGAATAAAAATGCCAATTTCATTGCAAGAGTTGGATATGACCAATCTTCAGACAGAAGGATCACTTATTTTCCTGTTCGTTCAGCGGGTAGCAATGCCACTGGTACTTTTGGAGATGCTATGATTACCGAATCTGAATTGAGTCTTCATTTGATCAACCAATCTACTCATAAAATCAATGATAATATCACTTTGGATGCAACTTTAGGTTATTTAGCTACTGATAGAAATTTCTATCAAATTGGAGGTTCAGCTTTGAATTTTATCATTAAAGACCAAGATCGATTTGCCTTTAACAATTCAACTTCTGAAAATATGACTCCGTTTAATTCCGTGAGTAGAATTTTAAATAACAGAGTTTATGGAACCTTTGATTTTGCAATGAAGGATAAGTTTTTCTTGCAATTAGCTGCCGCATCTGAGCGTGCTAGTACTTTTGCAGATAGATTCTTATCACCTAGTGCAAGTTTGAGCTATGAATTCTCTAAAGATGTGAAAGTTCCTGGAATGTCATACGGTAAGTTGAGAGCTTCTTGGGGACAAGTGGGTATTGCACCTCCGGCATACATTTGGGGAACCAATTATGTAAGTGCAGGTTCTGCATCAGGTTGGGGTGAAATTATGGATGCTTCTTATTTTGGAGGATCTATTTACAGAAGTACCACAAGAGGAAATCCGAATATTCGTCCAGAAATGAAGCGCGAAACAGAATTTGGTGCTGATTTGAAATTCTTAGACAACCGTTTAAGTGTGGGAGCTACTTACTACATGAATAATACCAAAGATATTATTTTGGCAGTAGCAGTACCTGCATCTACAGGTTACACCAATCAATGGAGCAATGCTGCAGAAATGAAAAACTCTGGTTATGAATTAGATGTGAATTTTGCAGCAATTAAGAAGGATAATTTACAGTGGAACATTTATGGTAACATCGGTTCTAATAAGAATGAGGTTGTCAGTTTGGCTGGTTCTAAATCAATTTTCTTAGAAGGATTTACTGGTACTTCTTCACGTGCAATTGAAGGCCAGCAAATGGGTGCTCTTTGGGGTGGAAAATGGTTGAGAGATGAAAACGATAAATTGGTTTTAGATGCTAACGGATTCCCTCAACAAGCGCCTGAAGAAGGATTATTGGGTGACCCTAACCCTACTTGGAGAGGTGCAATCGGAACCAACTTGACTTTCAAAGGATTGACTTTAAACGTGTTGTTTGAGGCATGCCAAGGCAATCAAATGTGGGGTGGTACGTATGGTATCATGAACAATTTTGGTGTATCAGTTGAAACTGCAAATGAAGTTACCTTGTCTGCTGATAAAGCTGCTCAGGTGAAAAACATTCGTGGTGTAACTGTTGATCAATTTGCTACGCCAAATGCTGATGGTACTTATACAGTTAGAGGTAACTTAAAAGATTTTGGAGCTGGTGATGTATTATTAGATCAGTATTGGTATACGAGCTTGGGTGGTGGATTTGGACCTGTAGGGGAGCAATTCATTTATGATGCTTCATGGGTTCGTTTACGCGAATTGAGCCTAAGCTACCAATTGCCTGAATCGGTATGCAAAGCTCTTCATATTCCAGGTGCAAGCCTTGGATTCACAGGTAGGAACTTGGCACTTTGGACTAACTCACCTCAATTGGGTGTTGATCCAGAGACCAATTTAACGGGTGTTACTAATGGACGTGGTTTGGATTATTTTAACAACCCAGGTACCAAGTCGTACATCTTCAGTCTTAGTGTTAAAATTTAATGAAAAGTAAAATGAAAAAGAGTTTAATAATTCCTTTGGCACTTGGTCTGACGATGTTCGGATTGAATTCTTGCCAAAAAGACATTGATGAAATAAATAAAGAGAACCCCAATCAGTTCAGTGATGCCTCTGGCGAGCTGATGATTACAGGAGCTCAAATGGCTAATGTCTTGTTTCAAGAAGGAGAAGCTGCTCGTATGGCGGGTATTTTCTCTGGATATTTCACTGGTTATGACAGACAATATGTTTCATACCAAAGTTACAAAATGACTGCCGGAGATTTTGATAATATCTGGGGTACTTTGTATGCTGAAGGTATTGCACAATGTCGAATTGTAAAGGAAAAAGCTACTAAAGGTGGTAACAAAACTTTATACGGTGTGGCTGCAATTACTGAGGCTCATTTGTTGTTAACGGCAAGTTCTTTATTTGGCGATATTCCCCAAAGCGAAGCTTGTAACGACAATATTTTGACGCCTAAGTATGATAAGATGAGTGATATTCATCAATATTGCATTGACTTATTGGATGAAGTAATTCCAAACATGGCAGGAAGTTCTGCATATGGTGCCGCATACGTTGCGGGCTTCGATTGGGCACAAGTTGCAAACACATTGAAAGCTCGTGCTTTACTGCGTAAGAAGGATTATGCCGGTGCTTTGGCTGCTGCTCAAAATGGAGTTTTGGAGGGCCAAGATCTCAAGGCTGACCACTCACAGGAAACACCTGGTGCTTGGAATCTTTATTATGATTTCTTGGATTGGAACCGCACAGGTTACTTGAGCTGTGATGGTGCTCATATCGTATCGTTAATTGATACTTTGAGTCCAACCAGCCGCTTCAATTCAAAAACAGATGAGAGAGCTCGTTATGAGTGGTATTTCTTGCCTGATTATGCTACGCCATTAGATCCCAACATGTATGGTATTTTTTATGCAACATCAAACTATGATTTAGTTACTTATGTTGAAAATGAATTAATTATAGCTGAATGCCATGCTAGATTGGGAGATAATTCTAAGGCTTTAGACCATTTGAATAACGTTCGTACTGTGAACAATAACACCTACGGTGGCTTTGATGCTTATGATTTGGCAGATTTCGGTCCTGGACAAATTGAGGATGGTGCCGATCAATCTGCAGCTCTTTTGAAAGAAATTTTAGAAGAGAAGTACGTGTCTTTATTCGGACAAATTGAGACGTTCTCTGACATGCGCAGAACCAACAATGCTGTGGGTATTCCTTTAAATCAAGGTACCACTCAGCATCCTGCACGTTTCTTGATTCCTCAATCAGAGATTAACGCTAACAGTGCAAATGTTCCAGCAACTGGGAAAGATTTGTTCTCTAAGTTAGAGTTATTCTAAAGGTTTGATTCAGAGATAAAAAAAAGCCGCTTCAAAAGAGCGGCTTTTTTTATTTATGGTGTTAACCTACCATACATTCTTGGGAATGGAATAGATTCTCTTACGTGTTTCAACTTGCAAATCCAGGTAACTACGCGCTCTAAACCTAATCCAAATCCTGAGTGGGGTACTGAGCCGTATCTGCGGAGGTCTAAATACCATTCAAAAGCTTCCATGGGTAATTCGTGTTCTTTGATTTTTTCAACAAGAGAATCTACATTGGTTTCACGTTCGCCACCACCCACAATTTCACCGTATCCTTCGGGAGCTAAAACATCTACACCTCTTGCGAAACGGGCATCGTTGGGATTACGTTTTAAGTAGAATGCTTTGACTTCGTGGGGCCAATCATACACCATTACGGGGGAATCGAATAATTTTGTCAATACAGTTTCATCACTTCCGCCGAAATCATCGCCATAAGTGAAGTTACGAGCACTTTCTAACCATGTGGGGATGTTGCGTAAATCTTCTTCTAGATCTGCGCGTTCTTGTTTCAATTGAATGATTTTGGTAGTGAAGAAGTTTATTTGTCCTTTTTTCAGCCCACCTGAGTTTATTTGTTGTTCTTTGTCGGCAATCTCAGCATCAATATCTTCTATTTTAGCTTCAGCCGCTTTTTGCTCACCTTCTAGGAGTTGAATGGAGTAGATACCATTTACGGGTTTTTGGCCTTTGATAATGCTTACTGCGTCATCATAGGTCATGCGAGGAAAAGGTTTAAGGGAAGATTCTAGCATGGCTGTATCTCTGCCGATCGTTTTTAATTCTTCTTGACACTGATCTAAAACATCTTTGATGACTGTTTGAAGCATTCCTTCAATACAATCCATGTTTTGGAAGATATCGTAGAAAGCCATTTCGGGTTCAATCATCCAGAACTCTGATAAATGTCGGCGGGTTTTAGATTTTTCAGCTCTAAATGTTGGACCAAAAGTATAAATTTTACCCATAGCCATGGCCATAGCTTCTCCGTAAAGTTGACCGCTTTGGCTTAAATATGCAGGGGCTCCATAGAAATCAGTTTCAAAAAGGGTGCTGGTTCCTTCGCAAGCATTGCCCGTAAAAATAGGAGCATCCATTTGAACGAAACCTTCTGATTGGAAATATTTATGAATAGAAAAGATGATGGTGTTTCTGATTTTCATGATGGCCCATTGGCGAGTACTTCTCAGCCACAAATGGCGTTGGTCCATCAAAAATTCGATGCCGTGTTCTTTTTTTGCAATGGGATAATCAATGCTCTCTCCAACGATTTTAATGGTATTCACTTGAACTTCAACACCGCCAATTTGTTTTTCATCAGCAAGCACTAATCCAGTGATTTCTACTGACGTTTCTAAGGCAGTTGATTGAGCAATTTCTAGATTCTGAGCACCTGAATTTTCTTCGGTTACAACGCATTGGCAATATCCACTTCCGTCGCGTAATACGATGAAGGCTATTCCTTTACCCTCTCTTTTATTGGAAACCCAGCCTTTGAGCGTGACGGTTGATCCAATAGCTTTTTTAAGATCTGAAATATAGGTATGAGTGCTCATAATCAATTTTCTGCAAAGATAATATTTCAACATCTATTAAATTGATTATAACGACGGAAGGCAGGTTATTTCCTATTTTTGTTCGATGTCTGTAACAAAACCACGCATTTTTATTCCTTCTGGTGCTGGTGCTCCTGGTTTTGGGGGGATATTTCAATGTTTGAAACAGGACAATTTTGCCTATGTTGTGGCAGGTGACTCCAATGAACATGCTTACGGTAAATCTTTGGCTGATCAATTTTATTTGATGCCTCCATCATATGAAGAAGATAACTATTTGTTTAAAGTGAAGCAAATAATTATCAATGAGAAGATTGATTTAGTATTGCCGATCACTACGCGTGAACTCTCAGTTTTAGCGAAATATAAATCTGAGATTCAAGCATTGGGTGCTAAAGTCGTAGTGAGTGATTTAAAAAAACTGACCATTGCCAATAATAAGGCATTGCTTAAAGAATGGGCTGAGAATCAACATATTCCGGTGCCTAAGGGCTCATTAGTAAAAAGTTGGGGCCAATTTGAAAATGAAGCTAGCAGGTTGTTAAATGAAGGGCATAAAGTTTGTTTTAAGCCAACAGAGGGTAATGGGTCTCGTGGTTTGGGTTTTGTATGTTTTGAAAACGATTTATACTACTCAATCAATAAGCCAGGAGAAATTTGGATGACATTGAGTGAATGGAAAATACGATTAGAAAAAGCATTCAATGATGACTTAGAGCTACTATTAACGGAATATTTACCGGGTAAAGAGTACAGTGTTGATGCTTTGGTCTATGAAAATAAAATTCTACTTTGTGTGCCAAGAAGTAGAGATAAAATGGTGGGAGGTATTAGTGTTGCCGGGGTTATTGAGAATAATGAGACTTTGATAGAGTTAACAAAAAAGTTAATTCTGAGTTTAGATTTAGAGGGTCCCATTGGTGTACAATGGAGAGCAGATGAGCAAGGAAATTATAAGCTTTTAGAAGTCAACCCTAGATTGCAAGGCACAACTTCGGCGTTGTTGCTTGCCGGTGTAAATGTCCCCCAAAAAACAGCAAAACAATATTTGAAACATACTGATAGTGAGATAGATGAGCCAATTTGGGGGACGCGTTTCAGCAGATATTGGAAAGATGTTGGTATTTCTTATTATCTTCGCGACCACTATGAGTAACGAAAAACGCAACAACACCAAGTATTGGGCGATGATGGTCATTAGCGGAATTGCTTTGACTTACTTTACCATTTTCCTTCCAGAAGCGTTTTGGTTGGGTCTGCCTACGTTTTTCGGCGGATTGGCCATGGCTATGGATTGGGTTTAATTTAATCATTTCTTATATTCGAGTTGCGCTGAATAAGCGCCTATTAATCTATTGAACATGACAAATACCGTTTGGTTTGACTTTGAGAAAGACATTCAAGATCTTTATTTACAATTAGACAAAGCCCAAAAAACCCATGAAGAGGGTAAATTGGACATGTCTGATATGATTTCTACCATTCAAGGTAAGATCAAAGAGGCGCAACATGCAGTTTATGCAAGTTTAAGTGGTTGGCAAAAAGTACAAATAAGCCGACACCCAGAGCGTCCATATACCCTTGACTATATTGAAAATATCTGTACTGAATTTGTTGAGCTGCATGGCGATAGACAAATTAAAGACGATAAAGCCATTGTAGGTGGATTTGCCAAAATTGATGGTAAGCCCGTAATGATCATTGGTCAACAAAAGGGAAGAAATACCAAACAACGTCAGTTGAGAAACTTTGGAATGCCCAATCCAGAAGGCTATAGAAAAGCATTGAGGTTGATGAAGTTGGCTGAGAAATTCAATGTTCCTGTAGTAACATTGATTGATACTCCAGGTGCAAGCCCTGGATTGGAAGCTGAAGAACGCGGACAAGGCGAGGCAATTGCAAAGAATTTATTTGAGATGGCTACTTTAGAAGTGCCTATTGTATGTATTGTTATAGGTGAAGGAGCATCTGGTGGAGCTTTAGGAATAGGAGTGGGCGACAGGGTATTGATGATGGAGTACACTTGGTACAGCGTTATATCGCCAGAAAGCTGCTCAAGTATTTTATGGAGAACTTGGGATAAGAAAGAATTGGCAGCAGATGCCTTGAAGCTGTCTTCAGCTGACATGTTAGGCAACGGTTTGATTGATTCAATCATAAAGGAACCCATTGGTGGTGCTCATCACAATCCTGATGAGGCCTATATCTCCTTGAAGGAATCAATTTTAAAGGAATTAAATGAACTATCATCCATAAATAAGGAAGATCTTGTAATGCAGCGCATTGAAAAGTTCTCAAAAATGGGTGTAGTTGTAGAAGGGTAATTTTAGACCCATGAAAAATTCCATTACTGAATTATTTGGAATTCAATACCCCATTGTTCAGGGCGGTATGATTTGGTGTTCAGGTTGGGAGCTAGCCTCTGCAGTAAGCAATGCAGGTGGATTGGGATTGTTGGGATCGGGAAGTATGTATCCTGAGATCTTGAGAGAGCAGATTCAAAAATGTAAAGCAGCAACTAGCAAGCCTTTTGGGGTCAATGTTCCGTTGTTGTATCCAAACATTGATGAACATTTACAGATCATTGCCGAAGAAGGGGTGAAAATTGTATTTACATCCGCCGGAAATCCAGCAAAATACACGTCCCAGCTAAAAGAAAAAGGCATCATCGTGGTTCATGTTATTGCTAATCAAAAGTTTGCGATAAAAGCCGAAGAGGCAGGAGTGGATGCCATTGTTGCGGAAGGCTTTGAAGCGGGTGGACACAACGGAAGAGAGGAAACCACAACCATGTGTTTGATTCCGTTGATATGTAAGACGGTTTCAATTCCAGTAATTGCCGCTGGAGGCATTGGAAGTGGGCAGGCAATGGCGGCTGCTATGTGCTTAGGAGCCCAAGGAGTGCAGGTGGGAAGTAGGTTTGTTGCAACCGTTGAAAGCAGCGCACATCAAAATTTCAAACAATCAGTGGTTGATGCTGGCGATGGTGCTACCGAATTGACCTTGAAGGAATTGACTCCCGTAAGATTGATAAAAAATGCCTTTTACCATGAAGTTCAAGATGCTTATGCTCAAAATTTCAGTAAAGAACAATTATTAGAATTGTTGGGTCGTGGAAGAGCGAAAAAGGGTATGTTTGAAGGAGACTTAGTAAATGGTGAACTAGAAATTGGCCAAGTTTCAGCGATTATCAATGAGATTACGACGGCTGAGACTGTTGTAAAAGAATTGGTGGAAGATTGTAAAAAAACATTGATTCAAACAGCCGCAGGGTTTAACTTTGGATAAATATGGAAGGAATCGATCAGCCTGAACTTAGATGGAAGGTAATTTACACTTCCAGCAGACAAGAAAAGAAGGTTTCTGCATACTTAGAAAAAGCAAGGGTAGAACATTATTTGCCCCTTTACAAGAGTTTGAGATTTTGGAAAGACCGTAAAAAGTGGGTCGAAATGCCCTTGTTTAATGGTTATATTTTCGTTCGTCCAGATGAAATAGAGCGTGATATCGTTTTGCAAACACCGGGTGTTGTAAAATTCATTCGTCACAATGGCAAAGATGCAGTTGTAGCAGAAAAACAGATCAATTTGATCCGTCAATTTGTGGAATTGGGTTATAATATTTCTGAAATATCTGCAAATGAGCGGTTTGAAGTGGGAGATATTGCCGAAGTATTAGACGGTCCACTGAAGGGACAAGAAGCAGAAATTTTCAAAATGGGCGACGACAACTACATCTTGGTAGCTATTGAGGCATTAAATCAGTCTGTAAAGGTAAAATTACCTAAAGAGATTTTGAAAATAGTGCAGCGAAAAGCTGATATGGAAGAATTTAAACCTTTGTGGTAATTTTGATTCAATGCTTGGAAATAAAATCTTACTCCTTTCGCCCCATACCGATGACGGGGAATTGGGCTGCGGAGCTTCTGTCGCTAAGTTGGTGCGTCAAGGAAAAGAGGTAGTATATGTGGCTTTTAGTGCTTGTGAGCAAAGTGTGCTGCCGCAGTTTCCAAAAGACATATTGATTCAAGAGGTTAAAGGGGCCACAGCGGCTTTGGGAATCAAACCTGAGAATTTGATTTTACATAGGTTTGAAGTGAGAACGTTTAATTATCACCGACAAGAAATTCTAGATTTACTTATTCAATTAAGAGAAGAATATAAACCCGATACGGTTTTAATTCCATCATTGAACGATATTCATCAAGACCACAAAACCATTGCGGAAGAGGCTCTGAGGGCTTTCAAGTTTCACAATGTGATAAGTTATGAATTGCCATGGAACAATTTGAATTTCAATACGTGTGCTTTTGAAATTGTTGAAGAACAAGATGTTATTTGTAAAATAAACGCCTTAAATCAATATCAAAGTCAGGCTCACAGACCTTACGCTAATGAAGAGTTTTTGCGCAGTCAGTTGAGAATGAGAGGGGTTCAAGTAGCTCGTAGATATGCGGAGGTATTTGAGGTAGTACGGTTGGTGAACGACTGATTTTTATTATTTTCGCCCTAATGCAGTGGATTTCACAGATTTTGTTTGCCCTTTCCTTGGGAACGGGAATTTACTTTTTTTGGAAAAGTGTATCCAAAATCAAGCGAAACATCAATCTAGGTCGAGACATTGACTTGTCAGATAACGCTTCCGAACGCTGGAAACAAACCTTTTTTGTGGCCATGGGCCAAAGTAAAATGGTGAGAAGACCCGTGGCCGGCTTTTTTCACATTCTCATTTATGCCGGGTTTGTTCTAATAAACATTGAAGTTCTTGAAATTATTCTTGATGGATTGCTAGGAACTCATCGCCTATTCGCAGCGCCTCTTGGTAAGGTCTATAATTTTGCAATCGGATTTTTTGAAATATTGGCCTTTGGTGTCATTTTGGCTTGTGTGGTTTTCTTGGGACGTAGATACGTTACAAAGGTTCCCCGTTTCACCATGAGAGAGATGGCCGGTTGGCCTACCAAAGATGCGACCATCATTTTAGTGGTGGAAATCATCTTGATGGGTGCCCTTTTGAAAATGAATGCTGCTGAGCAAGTGCTTCAATCTAGAGGTGTGATGGAAGCTCATGGTTCTTTTCCAGTCAGTAAGTTTTTGGTGCCGTTTTTTGATGGATTTTCAGATTCTGCACTTCACCTTATGGAACGCGGTCTTTGGTGGGTGCATTTCATAGGAATTTTATTGTTCTTAAATTACGTGCCCTTCAGTAAACATTGGCACATCATCATGGCATTTCCCAATGTTTACTTCTCCTCTTTGAAGAACAAAGGCGAGTTTGCGAACATGTCATCTGTTACCACAGAGGTTAAACTCATGATGGATCCATCCGCGCAGCCACCAGAAGGATATGAAGCTCCCGCTGGATTTGGTGCCCGTGATGTGAATGATTTAACTTGGAAAAACCTCATGGATGCCTACACGTGCACGGAATGTGGCCGTTGCAGCAGTGTTTGTCCTGCGAATTTGACTGGAAAATTATTGAGTCCTAGAAAGGTTATGATGGATACCCGCGATCGATTAGAAGAGGTAGGAAAGGCCATGGATTCACAAAATTCTACGGTAAAAGTAGATGATGGAAAAGACTTACACAGTTATATTTCTGCCGAAGAATTATGGGCATGTACCACTTGCAATGCTTGTGCAGATGCTTGTCCGGTAAACATCAATCCGGTAGATATCATTGTTCAAATGCGTCAATATCTGGTAATGGAACAAAGTGCAGCACCAAGTGAATTGAATTCTATGTTTACGAATATGGAAAACAATGGTGCGCCTTGGCAGTTCAATCCTAACGACAAAGCCAATTGGACGAATGTCTAATGCGCAATAATGTGTATCTTTGTTTCAATAATTCATTTCACATGAGTAGTTTAATGTTCCTCGGTATGGGTGGTCAAGAGATCATAATCGTTGCCTTGATTGTTTTGTTGTTGTTTGGCGGAAAGAAAATTCCTGAATTGATGCGTGGTTTAGGACGTGGAGTTAGAGAATTTAAAGATGCCAAAGATGGAATTCGTTCTGAAATTGAAAAAGGAATGAACGAAGACAAAACCAGCGAGAAGTAATCTTGAAATCGTTTACCCAAATTTCGGAAATCCGTTCTGCAATAGAATCGGGCTCAACAACTTGTGTTGAGTTGGTAGATAATTATTTGTCGGTCATCGAATCGAAAAAAGATCTTAATGCCTTCTTGGAAGTTTGGGATGTTGAGGCTCGTGAAAGAGCGGCAGAAATAGATTTAAAAATAAAGGCAGGAACTGCTGGCCCGTTGGCTGGTGCAGTCATTGCTTTAAAAGACAATATGGCTTACAAAGGCCATAAGGTTTCCAATTCTTCGAAAATATTGGATGGGTTTGAGTCGGTATTTACGGCAACAGCTGTTCAGCGATTGTATGATGCTGATGCTATTTTTATAGGAAGAACCAATTGCGACGAATTCGCCATGGGGGCATCTAATGAAAATTCAGCGTTCGGACCTGTAAAAAATGCCTTTGATCCTGAAAGAGTGCCCGGAGGTTCTAGCGGTGGAAGTGCAGTTGCAGTAGCCGCGGGTATGTGCCATGCCGCCTTGGGTTCAGATACCGGAGGTTCCATCAGACAACCCGCAGCATTCAATGGTATTTTTGGACTGAAACCAACCTATGGAAGAATTTCCAGATGGGGTTTACTTGCTTATGCTTCAAGTTTTGATCAAATCGGCCCCATGACGCATTCATTGGAAGATTGTGCCTTGCTCACTTCCATCATGAGTGGAGCAGATGGACATGATGCCAGTATGTTGCAAGAAAATAGCATTCCTGTTTGGCCAAAGTCTAATTCTGCTGAAGTTTCTGGGTTTACTAAGTTGCGGTTTGCAGTGATGAAACAAGCAGTAGAGCATGAAGGAATTGATCCTGAAGTGGCTGTATCATTTAAAACCTTGTTGTCTGATTTGGAAAATGCAGGCCATGAAATTACCTATTTTGATTTTCCTTTACTAGATCATTTGGTGCCAGCCTATTATGTGTTGACTACAGCAGAGGCAAGCAGCAATTTGTCGCGTTATTCGGGAATGATGTACGGTTTTAGAAGTCAAAATGCCTCTGATTTAGAATCTACATACGTACTTTCTCGCTCTGAAGGATTTGGACCTGAAGTTAAACGTAGAATCATGTTGGGAACCTTTGTGTTATCATCTGATCAATACGATGCCTATTATGAAAAAGCACAAAAAGTGAGAAGAATCATACAAAATGAGACATTGAAAACTTTAGAAAGCGCTGATGCCATATTGATTCCTACTACTTCTACCCCTGCATTCAAGTTGGGAGAGAAGTCAAAAGACCCTGTATCTATGTATTTGGCTGATTTATTTACTGTGCAGGCCAACTTAGCAGGCAACCCAGCGATTTCCATTCCTATGTTTAAAACTCAAAGCGGTTTACCCATGGGCGTTCAGTTGATGACTAAACCCGGTGAAGACATCAAGTTGTTTGACCTTTCTTCGGAAGTTTTGAAGTTCAGCAAATGATGTTTTTTGTTAAGCGCTTTGCAATTTCTATATTGTTTTTGAGTGGTTCAATTGCGTTTGGACAATCCTCTTTTTTACCATCATCTTCTACCTCTGAAGTAGTTTCAGGCTTGCGTGAAATCAAAAAGCGCGGCCTTTCTTTGAATATTACGGACACCTTATTGATTTCGGAATGTAAACGGGTTTTAGATGGCCGCAACGATTCTATTTTTCAGGGTGTTTACAGATTTATTTATTTCAGGGATTTGATTGAAAATAAAAGAAGATTGGCTGATTTGCCATGGTATGTGAGCTTTTTACCTTTAGCAAATTCGGGTGTTAATCCCAATTACAAAGGAAAAGACGGGAAATCAGGTGTTTGGCCTTTAGGATATACGATTGGAAAGAAATATGGTTTGATTCAAAATTCTTTGTACGATGAAAGAAGAGATGTTGAGAAGTCAACCGAAGTGGCAATCAAGTATTTTTTAGATTTAAATAACATTTACAAAGATTGGAACTTGTCTATTATGGCTTTTAATCTAGGAGCGGCACGAGTAAATCAGGTGATGCACTTTAGAAAAGCTCTTAGTTTTGATTCTATATTTCCTTATTTTTTTGAGGAGGAGAAAAAACAATACCACACCTTTATAGCTACCATTTATGCATTTCAGGTTTGGGAAAAACAGGGAGTGACTTTATCGGAGTCAAAATGGATTGCTTATAATCAACTTAAAAGAATTGCTTCATCTAGCTTTGAATTGCCTTTAGGTATGTTGGAGGAAAAGACAGGTATTGGAGCCGAATTAGTCAAGAAATACAATCCAGCGCTGAAAGCAGATTTAATACCATATTTAGGCACAAAAAACTCGGGTATTAGGCCTTTGATTTTGAAGCTACCTGAAAATGAAGCAAATATATTTAAACTGAAACAGGATTCATTCGCCATTTGGGTATCTGAGTGGAATCTCAAAATTGCAAAAGATAGATACGGTTCTCAACCTGCAGGTATTGGCACTATAAACAGACATACTGGAGAAGTTATTAGTAGGCCACAAAATACCCAAACTCCGGTTAGACCTCCGGCTGAAGTGACCGAAAATGCACCGGTCAGAGAAGTTTACAATCAAGATAGCACCCGAAATGATGTTACCCCAAAAGTGTGGGTTTATTATACCATCAAAAGGGGTGATGCACTTTTTACATTATTAGATGTATTTGACTGCACAGAAGATGATGTTCGCAGATGGAACAACATTCGTAGATCGCAGTTTATGATTGCTGGAGAAAAATTGAGATTTGAAGTTGACTCAACAAAGAAGATTTATTACTCTAAAATCAATAGTATGACATTGATTGAGAAAAGAGAGTTAGCTAAAAATGATTAAAAAAACCATTTTTTTCTGTTTCATTTTTTTCATAGGCGGCTTCAAATACGGTAGAGCCCAAAATTCATCAAAAACTTTAATTGACATTGTTCAAATTAATGATATTAAATTAATTGAAGAAAAAATTAAAATTGATGGTCATCTCACAGAGGCGGTTTGGAAATCCGCGAAATTTTCTGGAAGCTTTACTCAGCATTATCCTTACGATACCAGTTATTCAATCACGAAAACCGAATATGCTCTTTATAGCGATGACAAGTTTTTATATGCAGCTTTTAGGTGCTACAGGCGCAATGCAAACGAGAGATTTGTTGTAAATAATCTAAAGAGAGATTTTTCCGTGTTGACAAACGACGCGGTAATATTAACGATTTCCCCTTTTTTAGATGGGCAAAACGGATTTTCATTTGGTGTGACTCCGCACAACGCACAGCGAGAAGGTTCAGTTGAAAATGGGGGAGGTTATGGTGTGTCTACAGCTTGGGATCAAGTTTGGTTTTCACAAACTAGAATAACGGACTCTGTTTGGTATGCTGAAATGGCCATCCCATTTTCTAGTATACGATTTGTAAGAGGATCCAAGCACTGGACATTCAATGTTTCTCGAATAGATTATGTAAATAATGAGATCAGCAGTTTGTTCAGGGTTCCAAGAAATTTTAATATTTCATCTTTGGTTTTTGCCGATACGTTATTATGGGAGAAACCTATAGAAAAACGCCCATTTAATGGGGTTTTCATACCTTATGTTAGTAATTTGACATCGCAACCCAAAGGACCTAACACCCCTATAACACAGCTTCCAAGAATTGGTTTTGATGCAAAATTGGGAATCACTCCGTCGTTGAATTTGGATGTGACCGTAAATCCTGATTTTGCTCAAGTTGATGTAGATGTACAGCAGATCAATTTAACGAGATACAGTTTGTTTTTCCCTGAACGAAGACAATTTTTTATAGAGAACAGTGATTTATT
>JACCDK011714548.1_pt1 | contig 29165 bp, 29 predicted proteins | sample 7445871 | NCBI WGS metagenome assembly JACCDK01 (sample SAMN15323436, study PRJNA562643) | freshwater metagenome | isolation source: river surface water | place: USA:Blue River Watershed | collected 2017-08-15 | reverse complement strand
GTTGAAAAAGCATTTTGAAGATATCCTTCAAAGTCCTGAAGCTGATAAAATCCATATTCTTAAGCTCCCAACTGCCATTGGAAAAACAAGATTGTTGTCAACTATAACAAATGCAACAATATCATTGCCAACTAATAACTTAAAACAAGAAGTAAAGGAACGAATGAGCGTTCCCCATCTAATGACTCCAAATACTATTAAATTCAATGATGAGCGAATAAACAAATTGATCGATTATTATTATACGATGGGACTTCAACAAAAAGCTATGGCTGTATTGCACAATATAGTTTCTGGCAGATTTACTTATACTGTTACAAGCGAAGATTTATGTCAAGCTAAAGAATACCTTGATCAACTTGAAAAGTGTTTGATGTCTGAGGTAACGGTCTTAACAACACATACTAGATCTATACATTCAAAATTTAGTCATGATACATTAATATTTGATGAAGATCCAATTGGTTCATTAGTTCAAATCAACCAGGTTAAAATTTCAGATTTGTTCGCTATAGGTCTAACATTGCAAAAGGGCAGACAAGATTTAACTAATGTCATCAATGTCTTAGAAAATGCGAATAAAGGTGAAATAAAATCCTCCCCAGCGTTACTTATTAATCTTGATGAATTAGTTGAAAAAGTAGCTGAATCAAAATGGGCAGATTCAAATATTTTCGGTTTTTTCTCTTCCTCCTTCTTTGTTAAGGATTCATTCGACCCGAACCTAATACATTATGTCAATAAAGTAGATTTACCCAAGGATAAGAAAATAATAATTCTATCTGCCACGGTAAATCCAGAAATCTACAAATATCTTTTTGGGGATAAAATTGATTTTTTTGATGTTGGAGATGTTGAACAAATAGGTAAGGTTATACAATATACCAAGCGCTCCTGCTCACGTAAAGGTCTTGGGAAGTATGTAAAGCAAATTAGTGAAGAAGTAGGAGAAAAAAAAGTAATCACATTTAAATCATTTACACATCAATTTTCTAATGCTTATGACGAAATATACTTTGGAAATTGCTCTGGTTACGATACACTTGCAGGAGAAGACTTGGTTGTAGTTGGGACACCACACCGCAATAATGTTGAATATCTATTACTTGCAAAGGTCTTAGGAATTGACTTTAAAACCTCAGATACAACCATGGGGTATAAAGAAATAGAATACAACGGATTTAAGTTCATGTTCAACTGCTATGACAATCTTGAACTCAGAGGGATCCAATTAGGATTGATTGAATCTGATTTAATTCAAGCTATTGGTAGAGCTAGAACATTAAGAACTGATGCAAAAGTGGAAGTATATTCGAATTTTCCATTAAGAATATCAGATCATTTTATTTGGAAAAAAGCGTAAAGAAATCATGATATTATAACGAAAAAAGGGCCTATAAAGGCCCTTTTGTGTCGTATTTATTTAATACTAGCTAGGTAGCTCATTTGTTGCTACATCAAAATCACAAATTCTTTAAGTATTAAGGATATTGCTATGAGCAACCAAAATTTCTAACACATCAAATTGAGTCAAATTGATTTTGCAAATAGGCTACCTTTTAAGAAATAAAGTCTTATTACTTCTTAATCATGAAACAAACCTTAAAATAAGTTTTCACTAATTAGATATTTATAATAAAATGGAAATCATGAAAAAGAAAAAATTTATCATTATCACAGAACAGCAAGCTAAAATTCTATTTAATAATTTAATTAATGAGTCGCAAAATATTACAAAACTGTCTAAACTAAAATGCCCACCAATGGCGGGCATACTATCTAAATTATATGATAGTTATTAGTGACTTACGCCTTTACTAAATAAAACATTAGTAAATGTCTTTATTATTATTTCAATATCAAAAAGAGTTGATCTCCTTAACATATATTCTTGTTCTAATTGAACTTTTTTCTCAATTGAAATATCATCTCTTCCATTAATTTGCGCCCATCCCGTAATGCCAGGTTTCAATTTATGTACACCAGTAGCTACACGCAGAGCCATTAAATCGTCTTGATTATATAATGCAGGACGCGGTCCAACAAATATCATGTCACCTTTGATGATATTGATTAGATTGGGTATTTCATCAAAACTTGTTTTTCTTATTATTTTCCCAACTTTTAAAAGATATTTATGTGGATTTTTTAATAAATGACTTGCAATCTCTGGAGTATTTTTTTTCATACTTCGAAACTTATAAATCTTGAAATAGGTATAATTTACACCAATCCGTTTTTGAGTAAAAAAAACAGGAAGACCATCTTCACAAAAAATTGCAATAAAGACTAAAATAAATATTGGGAATATGAGTATAAGTAAGAGTACCGCGAATAATTTATTTAACATTTCTATTCAGTTTAAATCCATTAATTACCGGATTAGGATTCCACCCAAAGGCTAATCTAGCTTTAGAATCATCAAAAGTTAATGTAGAATTAATTTTTTTTAACTTATTATTATTTATAGGAAAATCAGGACCGAATTTGTCACCTATGCTTGCAAATAATTTAGCAAAAAAAAGTGGAATATTAGGGATAAATTTAACATTGTAGAATTTAGAAATATATAAACTTAAATCTTTAAATGAAGGGTGTATCCCATCAGTTAAATTATAAATACCCCCAATTTTAGAAATAATTTTTATGTATTTTGCAATATCTTCAGCTAATACCATACTTTTTCTTGCATTTCCACCTGCAATATTAAAATAGTAACCTCGCCTTATACCAATAATCATTGAGCCTAAATTTCCAGGCGGATTTTCACCAACTATGAGAGGTAATCTCAAAATAGTACAAATGATATTATTTTCATTGCACCATTTTATTATAATTAATTCTGCTTCTATTTTACTCCTTCCATAAGAATCTTTAGCAAGTAAGGGATTACTCTCATCGATATTTTCTCCATTACTTAGTCCATAAACACTTACAGAACTAATGTATAAAAAATATTTTGGAAGACAGTTTGACTTTTCTAGACTTAGCAACAGATTATTGGTGCCAACAACATTAGTACTATAAAATCTGTCATCAGTACATTTATCATAATTAAAAACATGTGCTAATCCTGCACAATGAATTACAATATCAATATGTTGGTCAATTTTGAATTGATGGCTTGATAAATCACAAACAATAGAAGCATTTTTACGGCCTAAAGTTAAAACTTGATCTGTTTTAATTATTTCACTAAAGATATATTTTCCCAAAAAACCATTAGCTCCAGTCAAAAGTATCATTTTAAAAATATCTTTTTATAACAGCTCGAATTATATGTATTGTAAAATAAGAGAAAGAGATCAATAGATTGTACTTTAGTTCATGTCTGTAAATTTTCCAAGTAAAACTAATTGCCTTGTATTTATTATAAGAAATAGAATTTGAATGTATTCTATAATACATTAGATTTTCATTTAATAAATAACCGAATTTAACTTTTTTTAGATACGATAGCCAAAATAAATAATCTTCATGTCCTATTTTTTTAAATCTGAGTTCCCCTATTGAATCCCTTTTTAACATAACGCTTGATAAAGGGATGCAATTACCAAATAATAAATTCTGATATTTTACAGAATTAGGTAGTTTATTAATAATTCTTTTCTTATAATTTTTTCCAAAGGTTGTATAATATGTATAACTAAGAGAAAAATCATTAGATAACATGAAATTAAGTTGCTTTTGAATTTTATATAAATCCCAATTATCATCAGAATCTAAAAAACACAAATAATCTCCTCTTGAAGTTTCAATACCTAAATTCCTACAAAATGCAACGCCCATATTCTGCGAATTATTTAATAAAATTATTCTTTTATCTTTATTTGCAAATTGATAAAGAATTGCACTTGTATTATCATTTGAATAATCATTAATTAAAACAATTTCAATATTAGTATATGATTGATTTAGTACCGAATTCAAACATTCATAAATATAATTTTCACTATTATAACATGGAATAATTATCGAAACTAAAATATTATCCATTGTTAAACTTGAGTTCATGAATTATGTAATTAACAAAAGCCTCAGGGGACCATTTTTTATTATAATTATAAATTATATCTCTACAATTGGGATCAATTAGATTATCTAACGCATCAAATACTCTAGGCCAATCTATTAAATTTTCCTCTAAATAGCCCAATTCGTCAATTTCTACAACCTCAGATGTAAAAGGCAAATACCACTTTATTTTAAGTTTATCTGTAACAACACAAGTCCCAACAGAAAAACTATCAATAAATCTATTTGGAATACTCATGCGAAAACCTGATATATTCAAATTATATTTGAATTGAGCCACATGTTTTTGAAATTCTGACAATGATATTGATGGACTACCACTTGAAATTAATCTAGAATCAATTTGAGGGGATTTTTGATATAAATGTTTATGTAATATTCCTCTCTTTATGTTTGGATGTGAAAGGATATTTTTAAAATGAAACATTAATGAAGCTTCATCGTTATAATCTATTTCATTTTTTAATTGTTTTAATTTTATAGGAAATTTATCTGTTCCAAAATATGCCATTAAGAATTTAGTTTTATTGCTTGTACTAAATTTTATGTAATTTTCATACGCCTTTAGTAAAGTATTTCTAGATATTCCAATACAAAGCATTCTAGGACCAAGCATTGAAGGTCGTACTTTATATAAATATGCAAATAGGAGTTTAGGATACTTAATTATTAATTTAGGAGAAAGCTGGAAGCCATCCTCGAGAATCACTATTGGATGTTGGGCTTTAAAATAAATATCAACTGTTGGAAGATCGTTTTCACTAAACCAGAATGGGCTATCATTAGTTTCATAACAAAATGATTTTTTTTTACCTTCAAACTCATACCAACCACGAATAATTGGTATTTCATTTTTATAAAAAAACTTATGAATGTACTTTGAAAATAATTTTTGAAAAAATTCAGGTAAGATAAAATAAAAAAATGAATAGTATGGACCAAATTTAAATTTTACTTTTAATTTCCCCTCTAACTCATGTTTATATAAACCTACTAAAAACCACTGAAAATATATATAATATCTAATTGGCAAATAGTTAATAACAACTTTTGACATATTAATGCGATCTATCCTTTATTAAATAATTAGAAATCAAAATTTTAATAAATGTTGAAAGTAAAAAAAGGGGAACTAATATTTTATTGCAATTCTTTAAAGCAAATTTTAATCTATAGTTAAGATTATTTGATGACCTGATTGAATTTAGGGATTTTATAAAATCACCAATTGTATTTAAATATCCCGCGTTCATGCCGGTTGTTTCAGTATTCAATCTTACAATAGAACTAGGATCAATAAATGTTTTTACATTATATTTTTTAAAAAGATTATATGAAAAATCAACATCACCCAAATAATGAGGAAATTTAGGATCTATTTGATTAATAAAATTAAACAAGTTAACATTAAATACAAGAAATCTCGCAGTCGCAAAATTTACCCAATAATCAGAGTCGAAATTTAAATTTTCAAGATTAGAACCTCTTGCCGGATGTTTTGTTATAAAAAAGGGCCAAGAAATGAGCCTGCTTCCACTTGAAATACATACGTTTTCAGAATTAATCACTAACGAATGGTACATGTTTAATGTATCATTTTGAGATTTAGACACTATTGATTTTAAGGAATTTGAATCCATAAAAACAATGTCATTGTTTGCAAAAGACACTAAATCATTGATGGCTGCATTTTGTATAACGTATTCAATACCCATATTTATAGCGCCACCCCAAAACAAATTTCCATTACCATTTAAAATAATTATGTCTGGAAAGTTTATTGAAATATAATTACTTGTTCCATCAACAGAACCATCATTAACAAGAATAATTTTATATTCCGTAAAACTCTGTTTATTCAAAGAATCTAAAAATGTTAATGTTTGCTTTAATCGGTTATGAACTGGCAATATGATATATAACATTATTTAAAAATTTTATAATTAATCTCTAAAAAAGTAATATAATCCTGAATATTGAATTCCTTAATAACTAATTCTTTAGATTTACTTCCTAACTTTACTGTATTTTCAAAATCTTCACACAAACTGACAATTCTTTCTGCAAATATTTCGGAGTTTGATTTTAATAGTTCTCCATTATTATATTTTACCAAGAGACTGGACATCCCTACATCAGTAGCTAGTAAATAATTTTCGTGAAATAAAGCTTCTAAAGCTGATTGACTTGGAAAATTTTCAAATTCTTGTAACGATAAAAACAACAAACTACTTTTTAGATATTGTGAAGTTTCAGTTGTATTCAATACTTTCAAATTAACACTATACTTTTTATTCAATTTAATTAGACAATCTGATATAAATTTTCTAAATTTTCCATAACCAATAATATTGAAATGTATAGTATTGTCTAATTTTAAGGTATTATTTATTATATCTACTAATAAATGAACCCCTTTCCCAAAATCTAGTCTTGAAACAAAAGTTACTATCTTTGTTTTTCTAACCCTAGCAATTTGACTTGTTTCAACTGAGTAGTTTAAAAAGGATTTATTTGAATATTGTACTGTGCTAGAAGGATGTAAATTATTATTTATTAATAATTTAACATTATTATATATTGATTCCGTCAAACACAAAAAATGAAATTGAAATGATTTTGTTAGAGAAAAAACATCAGAATATTCAATCTTATCATTTAATTTGCCAGAATAGACTAATTCATATATTCTTTCTTTAGTGTTTATAAATTTAACAAACCTTAGAGAATTCCTGCCAATAAAAAAAGTCAAATCATATTTTTCCTTATTTTGTAATATAATTTGAATAAATGTTATTAGTAGTAATAATCGATACTCAATTAACCTTATAATGGGAATTTTAGAAAATAAACTAGAAAACCCATAAATTCTAACATTTTTATTTTTTGAATAAAAAGAAAATAAGCTTTCACTTTTAATCGTAGCCCGGTTAATTAAAAAATAAAAATTTTTATCTTTTTTATTCTTAATTAAATATTCAATTATTGATAAATATCTTTTTTCTAGACCTCCAATATTAAAACTATCTATAATAATTAGATTCATTTCTTTATGAAATTATAGATTTTCAATAGCTTATTGTACAAAAGAATATCGGTTAAAAAGATTCTATGTGATTTTGGTGGTCTTTTAATATACTCTTCAAAATCGTTATTATTTAGGCCCAATTTAGATAAAACATAATTTTTATCAATTCTAAGTTGGTTTTCGTCATATGGATTTTCTTGAAGTAATCTAATACCTTCATCCCGAGTAAGCTGATTTGATAATATTAGATTTGATAAATGAAGTTTTCTTTTATCAATACCAAATTTATTAAGTAAAATGTAACCCTGATAAAATCTAGTGAAAACATTTTCATAATGTTTATAAGGATATTTTTTATAACTGAATTTATCTACTAAATAATTTGTCGCTTCAATTTTATCAAAATCAAAATAATCCAAAAGTGAGACCCATTTTATTTTACATATTTTTCTGTAATATAACCATTTAAATAAAGTCATCATGGGATAATTCCTACATGATATTTTGTAAAAATTACAAATTGATTTTATCATTTTCCCATCAAACTTGTACCAAACCCAGTTTAGTGGCATACGTAATCCCTCCATTTTATGATTAGTGCCGCCTAAGATAAATTTTATATTATGCTTTTTTGCCTGTTGATAAAGAACTGCTAACATCGCATTGTCATATAGAAGTTCTATATCAATAACATCTGCCTTAAGAAAAGCAATTTGCATATTTTTAAAAGTATTCCAATCCAATACTTCCGTATACAAATCAATATTTAGGGATTTAACCAAATTAGATATATTTGATTGTGCTAATTCTGAATTCCAGCCATTATCCATGTGAACCGCAAGTGGATTTAATCCAAACTCCTTTGCTTTAACAAGTAAATATGAACTATCAAGGCCTCCAGAAATGCCAATAATACAATCATACTTATTTTTCTTACCGTAAAACTTAATTTTATCTAAAAGATTATTTAAATTCTTGTACTCTAATACAGGATTAGTTGAATATGAATTACAATAATTACATTCATATTTATTAATAATTTGAAAATCTTCAGCAGTAGAATCCATTAGACATTTGGGGCAATTAATCATATTATATATTTAATAAATAGTTATAAGCAGAATTATATTTTTCAAACATAACGTTATTATTATAAAGAGATTTGGCTAACAAAATTTTTTTTTCGATTAAACCACTATCATTTTGAAAAACAGAAAAATTAAAGCTTTCTATTTTATTTGCGTCAAGATATACGAAATCAATATTTTCCTGAAAATTAGAAAGAATTTCTATTGAACCATAATTTCGAGTAGAAATAATAAAACAACCACAAATCAATGCCTCTATTAAAACAGTAGGAAAATTTTCAAATTTTGATAATATAAGAAAATTGCGAGACAACTTCATGAATTTTATAACTTCCTTATTGTCTAGAATTTTATCAATTTGAGTAACATTTTGATTGATAAAACTAGGCTGGTTCTTACCAATTAATACTATTTTTAATCCTTTTTCAATAATTTTTGTAATTATACATAATGAAACTTTATTAGGGTCATTGAAATCAGTTGTAACAAATATATAATCATATATCTTTTGAGAATTACCATTTATATATGAATATATATTGTCAATTTTAATGCCATTATTTATTAAAAATATCTTTTTTTTATTCAAATAAATTTGAGAACTTCTCAACATCCATTTAGATGGAGAAACAAAAATTAACTTATCAACTTGGTTGTAAAACAATTTCTTTTTGTTATTGTGATAATGTGTAAAATCTAATATACTTGAAGGATAAATTTTTAAATCTGGACATGTTTTACAATTATTATCTAGTTGACTACAATTTAAAGGTATTGCGCATCTACCAGTAAAATACCACATGTCATGTAAAGTCACACATACTGGCTTATTATACTTTTTAATTAAACTAAATAGTGTGCTGTAGTTTAAAAAAAAACCATGAAGTACGTGTAAATGAACTATATCAGATTGTTTGATATATTTTTTTAATTTGAAATAATCAATTGTAAAAATATCAAATCCAAATAATTTGTGTATTATAAAATTTATGTAGGGAATAATAGAAGAATGATTTTCTATTTTGAACAAAAGGTTATTTTTATATGGCGCAAAAATATTAATTTGATACCCATTACCTTTCTGCAATTCAATTAAATCATTCATTATCCTGGCACTACCGCCAATACTTCTTCTGGTATTAATATGCAATATTCGCATTTTTTCCTTTGGCTTTTAGAATTAAAATTGGCAATAAAATTGTAAAAAATGAATAAAATAGAGCATAAAGTCCCCCACTATTAAATAAAAAAATTGGGAAGAGTAGTAAATAGAATTTTAAGTTAGTGTTTATTGATGCAGTAATTTTATATAAATAAAAAAGAAATAATGGGATAAATAATAAGCCAAAATTAATAATTAATAATAAAAAGGCGTTTTGAACTGTTTCGTTTAAAACTAATATATCCCCAGAAGCCAAAATGGATAAATTGAAGTCTCCATTTATTGGAATACCAAAATAATATCGAAGATTACTTATCATAAAACCCAAAAGCAAAATTGGGTAAATAATTCGTTCATAACCAGAGGTGTTAACTACTGTTAATTCTCTGAAACGATTAAAAAAACCAAATAATGTCAATAAAAATAATGAAGGGATTATTAATATTAATAAGTATTTTGAAGATTTATTTTTAAAGAATAATTTATTGTATAAAGTAAACATAATCATTGATAAAACTAATCCAAACAAAGACGCAGTAGCAATAATTCCCAAAACAATTGAAATCCTATATAAATCTATTAAGCCATTTTTTTTCTTTAATATTAAGTCTCCAAAAAGTAATATATTTAATACTAATGCTAAAAAGCTTGGTTCTAAAAAAAATGATTTAGCTCTAAAAACCTCTGAGACCAAGTTATATTTCCATTGAAACTCTCCGAAAAAATTAGAAAATATATTGTTGAAAAAAAAGAACCCGATTCCCTGTAATAGAATAGAAATTAAAATAAATATTCCAACTATTCTGAGTTGAGAAACTAAATCTGAAGAAAATTTTTCTTTTAATTGTGAACTTTTGAATATTGATATATATAAAATTAATATGAATATCTGAGTTTGAGATTTTATAAAATCAACAATTTGAACATTTAAATGTGATTCAAATATTAATTTAATAAAATCATAGGTCAAATAAAGGAGAAATAGAAATAATAAATTGATATTAAATTTAACTCTACTAAAAATAAAAAATGGAGACAATAACAATAAAAGATATCCAATTGTTATTTCAAATTCACCAATTTTTATTAAGGTAAAATGTATAAATATTATGATAAAGAATAATAAATTTTTCATTGAGAAAACCTAAGTCCGCAATTTGAAAAGACTTAAAATTTGTTCTTTATTGAAATAATCAATTAAAACAGCTTTATTATTACCATAAAAAATAAAATGAGCTCCAATTCCAGCTCCACTAATTCTCGAATTATTTGACAATCTTAAGCAATCATCAAAAGAATTTATACCTCCAGTCAAAACTATCGGAATGTTTGTATTAAGTTTTATTTTATCTAGAAACGCAAAATCGAATCCAGTTCTAGTGCCTTCACTATTTACTAGTTGAATTATAATTTCACCAACATTTAATAAAGAAATTTCATGAAGTGTGTCATTTATAACAGACTCTTTATTTATAAAACCAAAGCTTTTATTTTTGATTTTATAATCATTAAATATATTTTTTTCAATATTTAGTAAAAACGAAATAGTTGAAGAACCAAATATTTTAACAGCATTTTTTATAAAATTTGAGTCTTTTAGATTTGATTGTGTCAAAATTATTTTTTCAACACCCAATCTATTTAATTTTCTAATATCTTCAATATTATTAATATTTCCACCATAAGAAAAAGGCATTCTACATTCGTTTGCAATTTTTTCAATTAAGGGCCAGTTAATGACTTGCCTAGACCTTGCATTTATATCTAGAATTATAATTTCATCTACTTCCTTATCATTGAATATTTTAACTATGTTTAATGGATCACCTACATACTTATGATTCTTAAATTTTTCTCCTTTTACACAATCATTTTCAATAAGTAATAAGATAGGCATTATACGGAAAGGATTCATATATTCAAAAAGTTTTTAAATAAAGATATTCCATAATTCAAACTTTTCTCTGGATGAAATTGCACTCCAAATAAATTGCCTTTAGAAAAAGAACTCGTGAAATCTATACCATAATGAGTTTTACCGAGATTATATGTTTTATCATTTAAATCTACATAGTAACTGTGCACAAAATAAAATCTAGGATGATTTTTAGTAAAATGATGAATATTTGAAAACAATGGACATTTTTGTTCATAATCTACAATATTCCATCCCATATGTGGAACTTGTACCAAACTATTATTAAATTTTTTACAATTACCTTCTACCCAACCAAGACCATCTAAATTCCCTTCTTCACTAGATTTTGTCATTAATTGCATCCCTAAACAAATGCCAAGAATTGGTTTCCCACTATTCCTAAATTCATTTAAGGGGTTTCGAAGATTCATTGATTCAATACTATTAACTGCAGTATCATAGGATCCTACACCAGAAATTATCAACTTATCTGAGTTGTCAATGACATTTATGTCATTAGAAATTTTAATATCAATTTTATCAGATAAAGAGTTTATTACGCTATGTATTGATTTTAAATTACCTAGATTTAAGTCTAAAATTGTAACTATCATGATAAAATCTTTTTACGGTTAATCCAATATATTATATAAAAGAAAATTAAAACAAAAAATGTCGTTATACTAGTTTTTATTCCAATGTCAGCATCTCTAAATACATAAGCCAAAAAAGTTAATACGATTGTAATTAATAACCATTGAATCGGAAAATATTTTGCAGTATTTATCATTTTGATCTCCTTAATGAAGTACCCCGAATAACCCATATACAAAAGAGAAATATAGGTGGTTATAGCAGCAACTTTGAAACCTATTAGAGGTATTAATAATAAATTAAAAATAACGTTTAGGATACTAGCAACAAATGAGATTTTAAAGGTTTTATTTGTTAATTCATAATATCCTAATTTATTAATGCAATCAAGGTACATTGGTTTATAAGAATACGCCATAATTAAAAATATTGAAATTGTATACATTTCTTTATATTCTTGTTTACTTAGCATTAAATCAAATATTTCTTTTGACCATAAAGAAAATAAAAAGGTTACATTTAGGAATATATACTGTAAAAAAAACGTAAGTGATCTAATTTTTGATTGATTATTAGATTTATTCAATTTTGTATAAATAGGTTGAATAGCCATTCCTAAGGAACCCCCAATTGTTTCGAAATAGTTTCCAAAAGTATAAGCAACATTATATAAACCAATATTAGAAATATTAATATTATAAAATTTCATTATTGTTCGATCAGAAATATTTAAAAAATAAGTTGAAAGAGAATGAGGTATCAAGGGAAGGGAAACTTTTAAATCATGAATAATTTCATTAGTACTAAATTTAAATTTAGGTCTTATACTATATCTTTTTATAACAATAAAAAAATAAAATATTCCACTAATTAAACTCATTATAAAGTTGCCATAAAACAATCCTAAAAATCCCTTTTCAAAAAAAACAATTGAAATATAATTAACAATTAATCCAAGTGTTCCGGAAATGGCAGTTATAGTTGCAATTGCTTTAGCATTATTGCAAAACTGCAAAATACGAGTACCGAAAAGAATTGGTAAATCAAAAAAACAAATCTGAATGCCAATCAAAATAATGATTTGAATTTTGAGAAATAAATTAAGAGTATTAAGGAATATTGTAACTAGAATTACTGATATTAGAAAATAAAAGAGTGTCCAAATGATTAAAATTCCAAATATTTTTCCCCATTTTTGTTTCCATGTATCATTCACTTCGTCGTTAAAAAAACTATTCACTAATATTTGAGTTAATCCCAAATCTCTGAAAGCTCCTAAAAAAGAAGTAATTGAAACAAATAAAGCCCAAATTCCGAAATCAAATGGTGATAGATGATTAGTAAAAATAGGTAGTAAAAAAAAACTAATGAACCTTGGAAAGTTTGATCCAACAGAATAAATAAAGCTCCCTTTTAAAACTTCTTTAAACATTAAATTACTTTATTAAACTGTTTAAAGAATATAGATATTCATTATTAAATAAATTGTTTTTTGAAATATTTTTTGTACGATTTGTTTCTAATATAGCATTGGAGTATATTTCAATTTTGTCAAAATATTCTAATTCGTTTTTACTCATATTTTTTAAAGTATACTCAGTAAGCAATAATTTAACATTTTCCATTAAATATGAAGATTCATATAGTATTGTTGAGAATTCTGTGATAACTGTTTTAGCATTTTTTATTAGTATATAAATATTAGTTGAGATATCTATAGAGCATTTATTCAAAATAGCAGAATATAAATTTTTGTAATTACTAAATTCACTCGGATGGGGTCTAAAAATAATGTTGTAATCTAAATGTAATAATTCAACAATATCAACATAATAATTACGCGATATAGACGATGAAGCAATTAATATATACGGTTTATTTTGACTAAATTTTAAATTCTCGCTTTGATTTAAAACACTAAAATTTAAGAATGGATAGCCGAATGATACAACTTTATTTACAATATTACAATTCGCAGACCAATAATTACCATATGTAAAAAAATAATCTGGATAATATTTTGAAAATGTTTTTTTTGTGTTAAAACTATATTCAAAATTATATGCAACATGCTCATTATAAATTAATCCATGTTGACATTCAATTACACTCACATTATTTTCTTTTGCTGCAAGAATAATAGCTGTATTATAATCACCATAATGAGCTGACTCTAGAAATAAATATTTTGTTTTTCTTTTTTTAAAATAAGATAAATATCTATAATAAGTATTTATTATAACTGAATAGTTATTTATCATTTCTAATTTCAATTTGGAAATTTGACTATCATTAAGAACTACTCCTTCAACTGAATTTAATAAATTAAAAAAATGATTAATTAACAAATCATCAATAAAATACTTTCTAATTTTAAGATAGAAAACTGTATTAAAATATGTACTTTTTGATCTTGGAAAGGTTAATTGAGAATTAATAGTGTCATCAATCGAAATACATTGAAAATATCTGGCAGTTAATTCATATTTGATTAAATCATGAACTCTATTTATATAAAAATTATCATATAAAACATTTGTATGCTGTGAATTTATAAATACACAGTCATTGGACTTAAAATTAAGTAGCGGATTATAAACAGTAATACCTAAAATTAATTTTTTTATTTTATTAAAATAATTTAAGCTTTTTAATTGTGTCAAATGGGGATCACCAATATCAAAGTCATTTCTTTTAATTTCAGTTAAAATTGAATGTCTAAATAAAACCCATAACGGAATATTTAATATATGATCTTTTATTTGGAGAATGTCAACATTAGTTTCTATTCTTTTCAAAAGATTACAGTAAGTATTATTTTCCACTGATTCAATATTTATTTAAGGACTTTTCATATTCCGATGGGGTTCCACAAAAAATAAATGAATCAGAAGGCACTAATCCACTATAAATTTGATATTTATGATATATTAAATATTGATAAAAAGGAGCAATATAAAGTTCTGTTAATACTTCAGAAATATATTTTTGATAGTTGTCTAATATTAAACTTTTATTTTGAAATACATATAAGCCAGACGAACAATAATCACTAATTCTTACTTTTTCAGTTACATTTTCTACAAGCCCAATTTTGTCAACAAAACTCCAATGATTGCCTTTTGCTTGAAACACTTCTATATATCCATTTTTGGGGAAGTCAGCCCATTTACTTAAAGCTCTTATTGTATCACCATTGAAAACAACAATTTCTTCATTGTTTTCAATAAATCCATTGACAGTAGTTAATGATAAGTATAAAGTTTCAAGCTGACCTTTAGTATCAGATATTTGAATCACTTTAAATTTTGAGAAACCCAATTTGTATAATATACTCTCAATGTATAAATAATCATTGAATTTTTCATTTAGGATTAATAAAATTTTTTCGCTTCGTGGTATATAACTTAAAATATTTTCTATTATGGAACAACCATTAAATTCTAACTTATATTTTACTACACTATATCCTTCGCTAAAAAAACGAGATGAAGCTCCGGCAAGGGTTATGACTATCATAATTCATATAGTAATTTTGACATATTAAGAAATTTAATTTGTCTTTCAGTATTATCCTTGTGAAGTGGTATCATAGAAAGAAATAAATTAATTAATCCATTCAATAATTCAGATTCATTAATCTTAAATATTTTATTAAACAAAACAAGACGTTTTTTTAAATTCTCTTTATTGAAATATTCGTTAGTTCTGTGATTAGCAATAATATTATCGTAACCAGTAACATAACTATGCGCTAATTTATATACATCGTAATTTATTGGACCATACATTGAAAAGCCGACATTTTCATCAGTGAAACCTCTTGGATCATAAATAATTGGACAGTCAGAACTTGAATCATAAATGATATTACTAAAACAAAAATCGCCATGAATCACACCATTTACTAGAGAATAATTTTGGAAAAACTCTAAATTTTGATTTATCATATTTTCAAAAAGTAATAAGTCATAATTATTTTGAATTACAAAATCTAAAATTTCACTCTTTCGAAAATTTAATTTGTTACAAATAAAATTCTCTGAGATATTATTTTCAAAATTGAATTGCGGCGTTGAGTGTAACTCATTTAAAAATATATGTAAATTATTGAGGATATGCATTTCTCTTTTTTCGGAAATATTTCCAAATACAAAAATATCGCTCAAGGGTGCTTTATTAATATATTCAATGTCATATGAAGCCGAGGAATTCTTAATAGAGAAATTAGTTACATAAGGAATATTGTTAGGAAAATCTAGTTTCAATGCAGATAACCAACTAAATTCACACCACATTTTAAAAATATTTGAACTCTCTTTTTTTAAATATTTTTTAAACGGTTTTATAGAATTAAAATATCTTGTTTCTAGAAATTGCTTTCTTGACTGATAATAGGATAAAGCATGACCAAAATCATACCACTCAAATTTAGAAAATTTTAAAAATTTAGAATCCGAAAAAATATTATTTGCAAATTCATGAAAACTATCTGACCTGTTTAAATGTTCTATTAATACACTATTTTTTACAATAATTGCTCCTGCTGGCACGTCTGTCGTGTCCTTAAAAGAAGGGCCCCATTTATACTCAAGTAAAGGGGTTTTTACGAAGAATATATTGTTTTCAACTAAATCAAATATTTGGTTTTCTATTCCTCGAAATATAGTATCCCCATAGTGTATAAATAATATATCATCTAATTCAAAATATTTACTTATATACTTTAGTACGTCTAAAAGTGAAAGGGATTTTGAAACATTTAATTCATCAAAATTTAAATTATAATTATTGATTTTGTAACCTTCGGGTAGGGTGAGAAATGTTTTTTCACAAAATTTTGACAAATATTCAAGTTGATGTGCTAATAAAGGTTTATTAAATAGTGGAAGCTCTACAGGTAGAATTTCACCAAATTCAACGACTAATTCATCTTCAATAAACTTGCTTGATAAGATTACACCTATCATAAACCAATAATTTTTTTTATATCTTCTTCATTCATGTTTACAAACTCATCTGGCCTAATTGCTTTATCATCAATATAAAATCCAAGTTCGCCACACCATGGCTTACCCATAATTATTCCATCATACTCTACATTATTTTCCTGCAACCATTCAGTCAATACTGGAAGTGTTATTTTATTTATTTTAGATATATCACCATTAAATGTTTTCATATTTCTAGCTGAAAATAAAATAATTTCATAGCCATTTTTTTTATAAACCTTTAACTTCTCAATTAAAGCTTTATTCGGAATTTTTAAATTGTAACTATTTGATGAAGAATCAATTGTAAGAGTATTATCAACGTCTACTATTATTTTTTTTATTTTCATTCCTTATATTGATTTAATTATTAAGTTTAGTTAAAACTAGTCGCATGTTCCTTCTTCAAAAACATTGTGTTTCAATTTCCAAGTCCCGTCAGCTTGCTTGTCCCAGATATGCTCTGATCTCCAACTATCAATAACAGAATCAAAATATTCTTTGTCGATACCGCAATAATCTAAAAAAACTTCAAAATATTTACTTGGAAATTCTCCATCAAATTTCTTAACTAATTGAACTGCTTCTTCTCTAGTAATATGACCATCGCGCACTTCATGTGCAGCATCTGAAGTACATCTTCCTATACCAAATTTTATATATGATAAATAATAGTGAAATCCATCAAGTTGATCATCTAATGATGCATATTTTGAATATGTACCTTCATTTCTAACTGGATTAGCTTTGAAACCAGTATTTTCAACGCAATAATAAAAATTTTCTTGTGGTACCCATTTTTTATAATATCCATAAAAATGAATCTCTGTATTTAATTTATCAAGATCATTTTCATCGGGTGGTAAATAAGGATATAAATCTTCTTTTTTTATACCATATTTCACAAATTCTTCAGGGCTGATATTTGAGAAATAATGTTTCTTTTGATCACCTTTATAATCTCGAGTAGGTTTGTAAGCATTTTTCATATCTCCTCCGTATTCCACCTCTCCATTTTCCCCGTACATAATTAAAGGCACTTTGTATTGAAGTGCTGCTTTAAGAGGAAAATTATATTGACCATAAATAAATGGTTGAAATGGGTCTCCCAAAATTTCAAATGATAATTTTGTAAGCTTTTTATGCGTAAGTCCTGGAGGAGTAGATAATACATTTGCCAAATCTCCAACACGAATCATATTATGAAGATTTTGAAAGCCAATATCAGTATATAAATGTGGAGCCCAAGTTACCGTTAGGGGATTCATTCCATATTTATGCTTTAATTCATGAGCAATATATGCAGCATCTTTACCACCACTGCATGGAACAATAACATCATATGAACCATCATTTCTCCTGTGTTTATCTAATAGAGCTATTAACTCTTTTTCCCTTTTATCCCAGTCAAAAACATTTTTTTTCATGTCTGCAAAATTACAAGCAGAACACACTCCATGCTCATCGAATGTTATTCTTGGTCTTTGATTTGACATTACACATTTTTTACAAAATTTAACTTCGTCAGGAAGATTGTACTTTTCTTTTGTTTTTTTTGATTCAATCATTAGTTATTATTTTTTTAAACTCTTTATAAATATTTAAACCAGCAATACCACTTTTTTCAGGATGAAACTGAAATCCAAAAACTTTTTTTGAAATTATTGAAGAACAAAATTCGAATTCACTATACTCGGTCAAAGACAATATGTTTAGCTTATCTTTTGGTCGAACATAATAAGAATGAACAAAATACATATATTCACCATCTTTAGTAGAATTCAATGGAGATGTTTGGTGAAACTTTTCTCCATTCGGAGAATATAATTTATTCCACATGATTTGAGGTGTCTTCATTTTATTGTTGTCAAATTTTAAACAACTTCCTGGAATGATACCCAAACCTTTATGATTTCCAAATTCTTCACTCTCGTCCATTAACAATTGCATACCTAAACAAATTCCCATTACATATTTATCATTCACTACTGCATTATAAATTGAATCAATTACTCTAGTTTTTTTTAAATTTTCCATTGCGACACCATAAGCACCAACTCCTGGTAAGATAATGCCATGTGATTTGTCAATTATGTTAGAATCAGAAGTTAAAACTGCTTTAATACCAACTTTTAAACATGCTCTTTGAATACTGTATAAATTACCAATTCCATAGTCAATTATTGCTACATATGGTTCTTTATCCTTTTTTATATTATTATATTCTAACATTGACACGATTTTGAATTAAAAATTCTTTTAGATTTCTTATATCAACTGATTGTATGTGCTTTACTTTTTGGTTACTTTTAACAAAATCCGTGTTGCCTTCGCTACTTTGCGATAATTTAATCTTGTTTTTTTCCAATACATTGTAATGAAAAATAGAAGATGCACATATTCCTTCAACTCTATTACTTAAAGCTAAATTTAAAATATCTTCTTTACTACCAGCTCCGCCATGAACAATTAAAGGTATATTTAATCTATCAGAGATAAGATTAATTAAATCAATATCAAATCCTTTTCCAGTTCCTTCTTGATCAACAGATGTTAATACAAGCTCTCCGGCCCCCATCTCTTGAATTCTCTGAGCCCAATCTAACACCTCTAAGCCAGTATACTCTCTGCCATTATCAATAAATGCTATATATTTTCCATTTGATTGCTTTATAGATTCAATTGCAATTACAATTGTTGAAGATCCGAATTCTAAAACAGCCTCTTTAATAAAATTCGGATTTTTGATCGCTGCTGTATTAATCAATACTTTATCTGCCCCACTTCTTAATACATTATAAATATCATTTAATGTTCTTATTCCTCCACCAACAGTTAAAGGGATAAATATTTCATTTGCTGTATTTCGAATTATTTGATCAAGACTATTTCTTTCATACAAACTAGCAACAACATCCATAAACAAAAGTTCATCAGCACTATTTTCATAATAAAACTTTGCAAAGTCAGAAGGTGTCCCTAAGACTCTCAAACCCTCAAGGTGAATACCTTTAACTAAATTGGGCCCTTTTATGTCTATACGAGGAATAATTCTTATACTCACTTTAATAAATTTTGTTTTACTAAATAATTTTCAGCGAGTTTAAAATCATCGATTGTATCTATATCAATCGAAATATCTGAAGACATAACATATGCAATTGTTTCATTTGTCAAAAAACTTCTAGAATTAACTAGCCAATTAGATTTTGCAATATAAATTGCACCATTTAAATAATAAGTGTTGGGCAAATCTTGCCTTCGCAAAGGAAGATTCTCAAAATCAAAAAGTGGCTTTAGCTTTTCATCTTTTGAGATTTGAAAAGACCAATATGGACTTTGGTTTGATTCAGTTACACTTACACATGCATTTGCATTATGTTTTAACAACATTTTAAATGCTTTTTCGATTTCAATTTCAGTTCTTAGAGGAGATGTGGGTTGTAACATACATACATATTCATAATCATTAAAATTTTGAATTGCATGAAGTACGACATCAATACTTAATGCGCTATCATCTGACAACTCTTTTGGTCTCAAAAAAGGGGTTTCTGCTCCATATAAATTTGACACTTCTCTTATTTGAAGACTATCTGTACTGACTACAACCTTGTCAACAAATTCACATTTTTTAGCTGCCTCAATAGTCCATGCTATAAGTGGCTTACCATTCATAATAAGTAAATTCTTATTAGGTAACCCTTTGCTTCCTCCTCTTGCTGGGATTATGACTAATAAATTTTTATTCACTTCAAGAATATTTTAAACAAAATTTAGTAATTAAATTACATATAAATACCACCTCCTCGTCGGTTAAACTTGAGGACGATGGCAGGCTAATACCATTATTAGCTAAATTTTGTGAGACCGGAAATTCTTGGCTACTATTATATTTTTCATATGGTGGCATTATATTAATTGGGAAAAAAACAGGCCTAGTTTCTACACCAGATGAATTTAAGAAATAAATTAAATCATCTCTTTTAAATGGAGCATTAGGTAATATCATAATTGTATATAGCCAATATGTATTAATACTACCTTCTTTTTCAATTGGAAGTTGAAAAAAATTCAACTTTTCTATATGTGAATTATAAAGTTTTGCGATTCTTCTTTTGGAAGACACAAAAAGATTTAACTGTTCAAATTGAGCAACACCTAATGCTGCTTGTATATTTGTTAATCTATAATTGTATCCAATCTCAGAATGCCAATAACGTTTTGACTTATCCATTCCATGGTCACGTAGCATCGAAGCTTTTTCAGCTATCTCTGAATCTTTAAAAACAACCATTCCCCCTTCACCAGTTGTAATCGTTTTATTTCCATAAAAACTAAATGTTGCAACATCACCAAAAACGCCCACTGGTTTTCCCTGAAAATAACTCCCTAATGCTTCAGCACAGTCCTCTATTATGAATAATTTGTGTTTATTTGCAAATTGAACAACTAAATCCATTTCACAAGGATTACCGTATAAATGAACAGGCATAATTGCCTTTGTATTTTTAGTAATAGCTTTTTCTGCCTTCACTAAATCTATATTCCAAGAATCTTCTTCAATATCAACCAAAACAGGTTTTGCACCTGTATATATAATCGAATTGACTGAAGCTGCAAAAGTTAAATTTGGAACCAAAACTTCATCGCCTTGTTTAATATTCAATGCAACAAGTGCTAAATGTAATGCAACAGTACCATTACTTACAGCCAAAGAACGTCTCCCTTCATGATAATTCTCGAATTTTAATTCGAAATTTTTAACATATTTTCCTTGGGATGATATCCAATTTGTTTTGATACAATCAGTTACGTAAGCAAGCTCGTTTCCCATTAATAGAGGAGACGACACAGATATACGCCTTATTTTATTTATAGACGCATAATCAACAAGTCTGCCAACTGAATCTATTAACGGTATAATCTTAACCGTTTCATTAATCATGTTCAATATGATAGAGTTGTCAGTATCAACTGGCAAGAATGTATACTTTGTATTCATTACATTTTTTACAAGTTGTTGAAGAGTATTATTTTTTATCAATGATCTCCTAATGTCACCATCAGTAAGTGTTCCTATCAATATTTCATTTTTATCTAACACAAATAAAGTTCCGAAGCCAGTCTCGTCTAACACTTTTAAAGCATCTGTGATGGTACTTTCTTCTCTTATTACAAGTTCTTTATAATTCATAATTTTCTAAAATTTTTATTTGTGATTCTATCGTTTTTAGATCCATATCTTTAACTTCAACTACATGCGGAATTTTTTTAAAATAATCCATAAATGGAAGAAACCAATAATCACTTTCAATTTTCAAATTATTATCAATTAATCCATCGTTGTCACTATGATGTATTCCTCTTACGTAATTTGCTAACTTATTCACTTCATTAGTCAATGATAACTGCAATGTGTTGCAAGACACCTTTAAATGTGCTGTGTCAAGCAATAATCCTAATCTTGGAGAATTAACTTTATTCATTACATATAAAATATCTTCGCTGGAACATCCAAGAAGAGGATTAATACCATCCATCAAATTAAATTTTGTAATAACATTGTTTTCAATTAAAAAATCCACTTCTAAATGTTGCGTCTGACTTAATATTTCATTTAGTGAGTTTATAAAAATTTCTAAATGTAGTTTTTTATTAAAACTTGATTTATAATTTAATTGCTGTCCAAGTTCGGAAGGATTTGGATCAATACAAAAACCAAAGTGTGCTGCATAGAAGGGTGATTTTGAAGAATTTGCCAACTTAAGACCATTAATACATAATTCAATTGATAGGTTTCTAATATTATCATTTAGACTAGCCAGATTCAATACAAATGGTATCTTGGGTGCCGGGAAGTAGTTGTGAGGAATTCGCTTTAAACCACAGCATGTATATATACTTTCCATTTTACTATGATAAGGAATTCCTGAGCTAAATTCAAGTTGCAGATTATTATCATTTGCAAAATTTATAACTTCATCTATATTTTTTAAGTAGGAAAGACCCAGTGTGCTTATATAAATATTAAGTGCCATATTATTTTTCTCTAACCATTAAAATTGATTTTTCTGATATATCCGAGAATTTAATAAAATCAAATTTGCTGTATAATTTGATAGCGTTATGATTAACTTTATCTACTGATAGTAGTAAACTTTTAATATTATTTTGATCACAATATTTAACTAAATAGCCCATCATTAAATTTCCCCAACCCCTACCAATTTCACCTTCTTGAACCATAATTCCCAGCCAATATTTATTTTTATCACGGTCTATGTGACCATAGGCAACATATTTCTTATCAACCGAAAGTAAAACAGTTATTAAATGATTATTTACAACTATCAAATCTCTTTTTTCAAAATATCTAAACGTTTTAAGAGAACTCCCAGCAGTTTTTATAAATTTTGAAAGTTCACAAAGATTTTGATCATTTATATTTATAAATTCTAGTACTTGGTCTACCATTTTATATGACTCAATTGAAATGCTTGATTAACTTCTATATCACATAATAATTCCTTGCCTAAAATAATATCAAGATAATTTACGCTCAACCCATTAGCTGGACGCTTAAACCCAATCATATTCTCGTCTAAATAAGTACCCTTTTTTAAGTTTTTAATAGCCACTAAACTCCTTTTCATGCCAAATATGTTTTTTTTCTCTTCGGCGCTAGGTTTTTTTATTGATGTTCCTAAACTTAGCTCAATATTTCTTATTCCACATACTAATTCGGCAAACTCATCTGGCTCTAATGATGTTGAATGATCTGGACCGCTCATGCTTTTATCTAAAGTGAAATGCTTTTCAATTATAGTAGCTCCTAATGCTACTGCTGCGTAACACGCATAATTATTTTGAACGTGATCAGAATATCCTACTTCAACATTACAAGACACTCTGATACTATGCATGACATTTAAATTTGCTTCTTCAATAGAAGATGGATAATTAGTAGTGCATTGCAAAACCACAATATTGTTATTTCCTGCTGCTCTAATTGATTCAACTGCTTTAAATACTTCTGATAGATCTGACATTCCTGTCGAAATAATCATTTTTTTTTGCTTTTTAGCCACATATTCCAGAAATGGTAGTTCTGTTAATTGGCCAGATGCAATTTTATAGCTATCAACACCTAATTCTTCTAGAAAGTCAACATCCTCTTTATTATAGGGTGTTGATAAAAAATCAATTTCTAAATCCTTACATCTTTCTATTATTTCTTTGTAATGATCGTAATTTAATTCAAGTTTTTTTAGCATCTCGAATTGAGTTTCAACGTTACTAGTCGTTTTAGTCTGATATTCAGCTTTGGGTGATTCTTTTGTTACAATTCTTTCTGCTCTAAATGTTTGAAATTTGATGCAATTAGCATTTGCTTTTTTAGCCTTTTCAACTAATTCTAGTGCAGTCGTCAAATCTCCGTTATGATTAACTCCTGCTTCCGCTATAATATATACAGGTTTCATTTAATTTTCTTGAGTTTTATAAATTCTTTCTATAATTTCTACCACTTTCAAACCTTCTAGAGCATTAGTAGTAATGGAATCTCTTTCATTTAATACATCTATAACGTTTTGAATAATATAATTATGATTTTGAGCTGACCCTTTATAAGCACCATAATCATTCCCTGGATTTGTAGGCGCTAATTCTGGCATTATATAATCTTTTATATGACAATATTCAACTTTATCCATGTACTGACCTCCAATTTTCACCGAACCATTTTCACCTATAATTGTCATGCTTGACTCTAAATTTTGATTCCAAACTGAAGTTGAATAGTTAATACAACCAGCACCGCCGTTCACAAAATCAAAGTTTACTAATCCGGAATCTTCGAATTCAGTTAAATTGCTGTGATTAAAGTCTCTTAACTTTGCATGTATATTCTTAATATCACCAAACAGCCAATACATGATATCAATAAAGTGGGAGAACTGTGTGAATAATGTGCCTCCATCTAATGATTTTTTCCCATGCCAAGAATCTATTTTGTAATATCTATCATCTCTATTCCAAAAACAATTTAATTGAACTAAATAGATTTTGCCAAGTATTTTAGATTCAATTAATTTTTTTACCCAAACTGAAGGTGGCGAATATCTATTTTGCATCACTGCAAAAATTTGCTTGTGCACTTGTAATGCTTTAAATATAATTTGTTCTGCATCAAATTTATTAAGTGCCATCGGCTTCTCAATTACAACATGTTTCATAGCATCTAGGCATTCCAAAGCCTGTTTGGCATGGTATCCATTGGGAGTGGCAATATTTATAACATCAACTTCAATACCAGAATGCAAAAATTCGCTTAACGTATGAAAAAAAGGAATGTTGTCATCAATACTTAATTCATCTTTTTTTTTCACATCTATAATAGAAACTAATTCGGATTCTGGGTTTCTCAAAATCATTTCAGAATGTCGCCTACCTATATGTCCGTAACCAACTACAGCAAATTTTATTTTCATTGTAATAAATTTATTTTACTCTGTGTACTTTTCCATTTACAATCTTATACTCTTGATTTTCGTATTCTGATTTAGCAATACCTGATTCATTAAAAATTAATTTATTACCACTTTCATCAACCCATCCAGTTTGGCGAGCTGGGTTTCCTATTACTAATGCAAAATCGGGTATCTCTTTTGTCACAACAGCACCTGCGCCAATTAATGCATATTTACCAATATTATTTCCACAAATAATTGTTGCATTTGCGCCAATGCTTGCACCTTTCCCAACATAAGTTTTCAAAAATTGATCTTTTCTATTAATTGAACTTCTTGGATTAATAACATTGGTAAAAACCATAGATGGTCCTAAAAACACATCATCCTCGCATATAACACCAGTGTAAACAGAAACATTGTTTTGAATCTTTACATTATTACCGATAATAACACCCGGTGATATAACTACATTTTGACCTATATTACAATTATTTCCAATTTTTGAATTCGACATTATATGACTAAAATGCCAAATTTTAGTATTTTCTCCTATAATAGAACCTTCATCAATTACCGCAGAAGAGTGTGCGAAGTATTTCATTAGAATTTATTAATTTTTTCGCAGATATAACTTATATGCTCTAAGTTAATCTCAGTATGAATTGGGATAGAAATAACTTCGCTGCAAAGTAACTCAACATTTGGAATTACGAAATCTTTAGCAACATACTCCTGAAACGCCGGTTGTTTATATAAAGGATATGGATAATATACCATTGTGGGGATTTTGTATTGAGATAAATACTTTTGAAGTTCATTACGTGCTCCATCCTTAACTCTCAAAGTGTACTGATGAAACACGTGATTACTGTTTTTTTGCCTAACCGGTATTTGAATTTTTTTATTACTTCCCAATTTCAGATCATAATATTTTGCCATAGCATTTCTTGACTCTATATATTCGTCGAGTCTTTTTAGCTTAACATTCAATACAGCCGCTTGAAGTGTGTCTAAACGAGAATTACATCCCAAAACTTTATGAAAATACTTAACTTCCTGCCCATGATTAGCAATCATTCTCATTTTCGATGCCAATTTATCGTTATTGGTGGTTAATGCTCCTCCATCTCCAAAACAACCAAGATTTTTTGAAGGGAAAAATGATATACTCCCTATATCTCCCATTGTACCTGTCTTTGCACTAGTTCCATCAGTAAACGTATATTCTGACCCAATTGCTTGTGCATTATCTTCAATTATGAATATTTTGTGTTTTCTAGCCAAATTAATAATTGGTTCCATATCACAAGATTGACCGTATAAGTGTACCGGGACAATTGCCTTTGTTTTTGAAGTAATAGCTCGCTCAATAATATCTGCTGTTATATTAAAAGTATTAAGGTCCACATCTACCATAACTGGTGTTAGTCCCAATAATCCAATTACTTCGGCAGTTGCAACATAAGTAAAAGCTGGGCAAATAACTTCATCACCAGGTTTTAAACCAAGAGCCATCATAGCTATTTGTAACGAATCTGTTCCATTTGCACATGGAATTACATGTTTTACATTTAAGTATGATTTTAATGAATATTCAAATGTGTTAACGGCTGGCCCATTAATGAACTGCGTATTTTCAACACATTTCATAATTGCATCATCAATTTCAGTTTTTATTTTTAAATATTGATTTTTTAAATCAACCATTTGAATATTTTCCATATAATAAATTGATTTAAGTTAAAATAGTTGTAATACCATACCTATAACCTTGCTGTAATTTCAGACTTATTTAGAACAGATTTAATGTCATAAATAATTGAATTATCGCTTTTTTTTAATCTTCGAAAATCTAATGTCAAAAATTCATTGTGTGGCACTGCTAATACAACAGCGTCATATTTCTTTATTTCTTTAACAATCTTGATTTTATACTCATTCATAACCTGTGTTTCATCAACATGGGGATCAAAAACATCAACATTTAAATCAAATTGATTTAATTCATTTACAATGTCAACAACCTTAGAATTACGAATATCAGGACAGTTTTCTTTAAATGTAACCCCCAACACCAAAACATTCGCTCCTTTTATTGTTATTCCGTGTTGTATCATGAGCTTTACTACTTTATTAGCTACAAACATACCCATGGTGTCGTTGACCCTGCGACCACTTAGTATAACTTGTGGATAATATCCAAGGCTTTCAGCTTTATGTGCTAAATAATATGGATCAACTCCGATACAATGACCTCCAACTAATCCTGGTTTATATTTTAAAAAATTCCATTTAGTTCCAGCAGCATCTAAAACATCTTGAGTGTCTATTCCAATTCTATCAAAGATTAACGCTAATTCATTAACAAATGAAATATTAAGATCACGCTGAGCATTTTCAATCGCCTTACTAGCTTCGGCAACCTTGATTGATGGTGCTAAATGTGTACCAGCCTGTATTATACTTTTGTACAATTCATTTACAATTATTGAAATTTCTTTAGTAGAACCGGATGTTACTTTTTTAATTTTTGTTAGTGTATTTATTTTATCGCCTGGATTTATTCTTTCAGGAGAATATCCGCAATAGAAATCTTGATTAAAAACTAAACCACTTGATTTTTCTAAGACTGGAACACATTCTTCTTCTGTACATCCTGGATAGACAGTACTTTCATAAATAACTATATCACCTTTTTTTATAATAGTACCCAGCATTTTGGAGGCATTTAAAAGTGGCCCTAAATCTGGAGATTTAAATTTATTTATTGGAGTTGGAACAGTAACAATAAAAATGTTGGCACAACTTAAATCTGATATTTTACATGAAAATTTTAGAAATTTAGAAGACTCTATTTCTGATTTCACTGTTTCCTTTGTTTTATCAATTCCATTTCTTAAGTCATTAATTCTAGTTTCATCAATATCAAAACCAATAACATTGTATTTTTTACCAAATTCAACCGCAAGAGGTAATCCTACATAACCCAATCCTATAATAGCAATATTTTTATTTAGAAGTTCCATTGTAAATTTTTATATATTCAGAAATAGTTTTTTTAATTCCTTCTTCCAATTTGATAGTAGGGAACCAGCCTAAAGAATTTAATTTTTGAGTATCCATTAATTTTCTCATCGTCCCATCCGGTTTATTGTTGTCAAACAGAAGTTGTCCTTCATATCCAACTTGCGAAACTATTAATTCTGCTAATTCTTTTATAGAAACATCTTTACCACAACCAATATTAATCAAGCCTTGTTCATTAAAGTTTTTTAATAAAAAAAAGCAGGCATCTGCTAAATCATCTACATGTAAAAACTCTCTTCTTGGTTTTCCAGTACCCCATATATTTACAGTTGGCTCATTGTTTTTTTTTGCAAAAACAATTTTCCTAATGAGAGCAGGAATTACATGTGAATTTTCTGGATGATAATTGTCATTTGTACCATACAAATTAGTTGGCATTGCTGATATAAAATTGCATCCATATTGTGCTCTATAACTATTACACAATTCAATACCAGCAATTTTTGCAATGGCATATGGTTGATTGGTTGGCTCTAAATAACCACTTAATAAATATTCCTCTTTTAGTGGTTGTGGAGCCAATTTAGGATAAATACAAGATGAGCCTAAAAACAATAATTTAATAACACTATTCAAATAAGCAGCATTAATAATATTAGCTTCAATCATTAAGTTATCATAAATAAACTCAGCTCTATATGTATTATTTGCATGAATACCTCCTACTTTTGCTGCAGCAAGTATTACGTACTCTGTTTTTTCTTTTTTAAAGAATTCATTCACTGCTTGCTGATTTCTTAGATCTAATTCAGCAGATGTTCTTGTATCAATATTATTATAACCCTCTT